>OFME01000004.1_pt1 | contig 283439 bp, 274 predicted proteins | sample 1541381 | NCBI WGS metagenome assembly OFME01 (sample SAMN04209243, study PRJEB22552) | human gut metagenome | biome: gut; material: feces | host: Homo sapiens | place: USA: Oklahoma
ACGGGGATAGGAAAAAACGCCCAATAACTTCCGATAACGTTAAATTATCGTAAGTAATAAATTTTGAGAATATTGGAGCTATTTGTAAGGCTTTCTAGTAAGCATGATTAAGCCATTTATTGGCGAAGTAATGTCACTGTCAGATTTTCTCAATAACTGCAAGATTCCCTCGTTTTTAATATAAAAGTCGGCAAAATGTCGGCAAGAATGTCGGCAAAAAAAGTTGGCTAAAGTTAACAAAAAGCCAACAAATATGCCGGTTGATAAGCACTATACACAAGGAATAAATTTACTGATTTTACTAATTTTTTATAATTTTCTTGACCTTTTTCGACGTCGTGACTATAATAAATGTGTGTTTTAGAGCGAATTCGTCATCTCCTTCTGCTTTTAAAACACGCTCATCAGTCTTAGTATTACTCAAGTCAGTATATACTCTGTAAGTATTACTTGGGTGCACTGGTGCAAGTCAGACTTGCAGATTTGCGACATTTGGATTTTCATCACTGCAAGTTTGATGTGCAGATTTGCAAGTTACAAAACTATTTCATCAAAGCTTTCATTACGTGTACAAGACAACGGGATCAGCTTTATAGCTGGTCCCGTTGTTTATTACATTCATGATAATAAATGTTGTTGTTGAATAAACCGCTGTATGCCGTAAAGGTGTGCAGCGGTTTATTCATTTTATGGATGTGCTGAATCATTTTTCAAAGAATTATAAGTAGTTTCTACATCATAGATTGGCATTTTATTCATCATCAGGTGGCCATTAATTCTACTTAGCTTTAATAACCGTACTAAATTGTCGCAGCGTTCCAGTTCTTTCCGGTTTGGGGGTTTTACTACTTCTTCCTTTGGTATATGGAAGAAATGCTTTACTTCGGCCATGACTCCTCTTTTTTTGAAGTCATTCTGGATGTAGTACATACGCCAGTACAATGATGTCAATCTCACCTGGTACATTAAAACCGCAATATTCGCCCGTACCGGCAGTGAATAATACTGGATGCGTTTTTGTGGATTAGCGTATTCCGGATAATGTTCATGTAGGTAAAGATTCCAAAGTAAGTCTTGGGAAGTGCCAGGAGAAATATTTTCGTGCGGTATGTGAAGATGTTTTTCGGTCCACGTAATGGAGTCATTAAAATATAAAGTTTCTGTATGCCCCAAAAGCCAATCTATAGGGACGCCAAAGACAGTTGATATCATATTTAAATTTTCACCGGAAGGAAATTTTTTTTTATTTTCCCATTCAAAGACTACTGATCTCGCACTGATATTTAATATGGTTGCAGTTTCACGGAAGGATATACCATATGCATTTCGTAAGGCTTTTAATTTTGTTGAGAAGCTATTAAAAATTAGATGAAAGTCTTCTTGATACATTTTAAATCACCTGCAGTGGATATATTTTTAATAATGAGATAAGTTTGATAATACGTTTTTCTTTTTTATGTAAAAATTTTTTATACTTACCTTGAACAATATCATAGAAGTGTTGAGTACCCCACCATAAATCCTTTGAAGATAGGAGTTGGAATCCTACGAGGATTGTTGACCTCATTTCGAAATCATAATAGCTTTGTCTCGATAACAATGAATAGTACTGTGGATATTCTCGTTTTAATAATGACTTTGTTGGCTTATCAAATTGACCGTAGAGCCGATTTTCTGCGTTTGCAATCGATTCTTCTGTATATTTGATTTTTGATTGTCCTACTAGCCAATCAATAGTTACACCAAAGAAAGCAGCTAAACTAATGAGCGAATTAAAAGAAGGCGTAGTTTTTCCGTTTTCAAATTCACTAATCGTACTTCCATATTTATACCCTAGTTTGAGTGCTAATTCAGAAGTAGATAGTTGATATTGGTATCGTAAGCTTTTTAAATTTGCTTGAAATACTTGATTTGGTTCTGCTTGAATCCATGATTTTCCAATAAAACTATCTTGAGCGTTCTCTATGGCCGCGAATTCCTGTATAGATAATCCTTGTGATATTTGTAGCTGCTTCAATCGTTTTGAAAATATTTCATTGTGTTCTTGCATATTATCCCTTCCTATTGGTTTCCACATCATAAATAGGCGGTTTAGGTACGATTTTAAAATTATTTTGGTTTCGCTTTTCTGGTTTCAATAATTCAACTAAATTAATAGCTCGTTCCATTGATTTTTTATCTGGCCCTTTATAATCAGCATTTAAATCATAGCCAAACTTAGCCAAATATTGCTGAGTCTTTCTTTTAACTCCTCGTTTCTTTTCACCATTATCAAGATAGCAAATTGCCCAACCAAGATCTTCAATCGGAACAATCTGTAAAAGAAATACGATATTGGCTCTTGCTGTCAATGAATACCATATTTTTCGTGGTTCATAATCAAAATCATAATATCCGTATTCATCTATATCTAATTGATGTAAATCTAAATAGCGGGCCTCAGAAAGTGATTGTAGGAGTTGTAGAATACCTGTTTGCTTTTTCCTTTCTGATATTTCATTTGCTTTGCAGCCTTTGCACAGCTGTTCAAATAGAACATTTTCACTTTTTCTAACCGACTCGTCGCTATAAACGTGAGAAGAAATGCCAACAAGCCAATTTAGAGTGATTCCAAAGTATTGATTTAGTCCAAATAAGCTTTTTAAATTAGGGAGAGCCTTGCCCTCTTCCCAAGCAAATAAAGGTCCCCTGCTTTTCATTCCAAGCAAATCTGCCATTTCAGCTAACGACAAATGATAAGCAAGTCGTAAGGCTTTAATTCTCGTAGCAAATAATTGATGATATTCCATTTGATTTCCTTTCAATAGCCATACATTAATAATTTTGCTAAATGTACTGCTCGTTTTTGTGCTTTTGGGGATGGACCTTTATATTCTTTTTCATCTCGCCCAAAGATTTTATGAAAATCTTTTTTTGTTAAAGCCAATATGCCGCGCTTTTTCTCGCCGTATCGCCGTAAAAGATATAGTGGTAGGCCCAATATAAATCTTCAAGGGAAACTAAGCGCAGAAGTACCAATAATTCTCCCCTGACGGATAAGGGATACTTTGGTTTTGAGTAATCGGTTATGGTTAAATCATCTAAATTTAAATATCGCTTATTTGAAACGAGTTCTATTACTTTCAAAAAATCTTGGCGATAGCCTTCACCAACTTCTCGACAATTTATATGAGCATTGTCGATTTCAGTATATAATGCAATTTCCCCTAGACATACTGACTGTTCAGTATAAATATCTGATGAGCGTCCAAGAAGCCATTCCAATGAAATTCCAAAAAGATTCGTTAAAGCAATCAAATTTTCTATAGAAGGAAAAGCTCTTTTATGTTCCCAATCATATAACGACGCTCTTGTACTTATTGCAGGTAACATAGATGCTAATTCCGACAATGATAGGCCATGACTTCTGCGAATAGTCTTCAAATTTACCGAAAAGCTTTCTTTATAATTTATCAATTCTTGTATCATTATGTTTTTTTGCTTTTTTTCGGATGTTTCATTGTGGTCCTGCATGGTATATCCCCCTTGTCGTCTACATGCTCCAACCGCGATACATTTCTTCTTCGACTCGTTCGAGTTCGTCTTTCTTTTTGCTGTGGTCTTCATCATCCCACCATGCATGGTAGCGGCCATGTGTATCTTCGACGGCTTTTTCCATGAACTGGCTGATTTTGCCGGTGATTTCTGCATTGCGCTGCTGCTGGGCTGCCTGCGTCTTTGGCTGATAGTGATTGCCTGGGCCTCGTCTCATTTGGCCATTTTGCCGGTTCATAGTTTTCCCGGCGCTGCCATAGAGGCAAACCTGTTCATTTGTCGGCGCTACGGCAGCTACTTCCTTGCCCTTGTCGTCCATCGTAAGCAAATAGACGTCGGCTTTCCCTTTTTTGACGGTATCTCCCAAAAGGAGTGCCGTCTTTTTTTTCGGCTCATTCTTCGCTGCAGGTACATCGTTGAGGATGACATACGCCCTTTCATTGTGTGCTACCAGTTCGAGCTGTTTCAGCGGTGTCGTACCATTCAACTGGCAGTGCCGCATGACGAGTTTCGGTAGCTGTCTGGAGTAGAGAATGGTATCGGCATCGGGAACATTTTCTTTGAGTTCATCTGCTTTTTTCAGATAGAGGGCTTCCATCTTCTTTGCCTTGATGACATCTACATAAATCCGTTTGGCTTTCTTCTGGATGCTTTCGTTTTCCGCTGCCAATTCTTTTGTGATGGCCTGGATATCGTCTTCACGGCGAGAAAGTTCATCATTGTATTCATTTAGCTGTTTTTTCATAGCCTGTTCCTGGCGTAGTTTTTCCGAATAGGCATGATCGAATTCCATCTTCTGTTCATAAGGGACATTGGCCAGTTCGATATATTTCTGCCTCATCGGTTTCAGCTCATCCAGGACACGTTGGTAGCGCTTCTTGAGGTTGTGGTAATCGCTGCCGATGATTTTCTCGATGGCAATATTTCTGAACAATCGTTCGGGAACGATTTGCTTCTTCGTCTCCCGATATAACGCCAACTTTTCGGCCTGCTTTTTCGCTTCTTCTTTGGCTTTCGATTTCAGGCTGTCGCAGACATCGCCGGCCGTGACGACAATCGGTTCGCTTGCCAGTTCTTCGGCTTCGTCATCGTCTTCTTCGGCAGCTAACTTGGCTTCCATTTCAAGGATTTCCTCTTTGCGGATACGGAGTTCTTCCTGTTCGATTTCTTTCATGATTCGGCGCAGCAGTTTATCCGTCGCAAAGCAGACGATTTTCTGTTCCATGATGCTGTCCTGGTCATCCGTGGCATCGGCTTCGTCCTGGCTGCAGCCGGGATACTGGGTCTGGCGGTCGATTTCTTCGATGCGTTCGCGAATCTTTTCCAGCGTCTTCGGGTTCTTATAGGCTTCGCCGAGATGAGGAGCCGGAATCCGGTCCAGCTTTTCGGCTTCTTCGACGCGGCCCTGGGCTAATAAGTCCTGTCGCTGCGCTGCTAAGGACTTTTCGCTGACTTCTTTGTCGATGCCGAGTTCACGGAATTTTCGATTGACGATGTCGGCCCACATTTTCCGCATTTCAATAGTACACTGCCGCTTTTGGTAATAGCTGTCGACTTTATAACCGGCACATGGTTCCCCAGCTCGATTCAGATAGTAATGCTTGAAATACATATTTCGGTCAAGGGGCCGATCCTTTTCGATGCTCTTTTCACAGAACATGAGATGGCAATGGATATTGTGGTGATCCGAATCAAATGCAGCTACTTTGTCGTGAACAGCATAGGAAAAGGCATGATTTTTGCCGATGCCCGATTCTTTCAAAAATTCTTCGACTAAAGCAATGTTGTCATCAAGGCTGAGTTCTTCCTGCAGTCCCATGCGGATTTCACGATAAGCCCGTCCATTTGACTGTCTGTGTTCCTCAGCAGTGCTCCAGAAGTCGCCGGCATCCTTTGACCATGCCGGCATGTTGCCGGAGCAGGCAAAGACCAGGTCTTCCTTCTTCCCCTTCATGTTGGCATAGCTGCCTTGTCGGCAGATGTAGTCATAGTGGGCGCGGGTATTGATTTTTTGTCCGTCTTTCCCTTTCGCATGGGGATGATTGCCGAAATAGTAGAGTGCCATGATGAACCTCGAAAAGATTTATAAAGATTTTATATTTTCATTTTTTCATGTTTGACAGGCCACTTGTGGCCTACGCCGTCAGGCGTCCCCCGCAGGGGGCCCTTTCCGCTTGGCGGAAAGCGCATTTGGAACATGTCGCAGACATTTCCGTAAATGCGCATCCATTGTTTTTTTCTTTTTTTCGCTGCCTCAATTATAGCATTTTTCGCCGCTCATTAAAATATATTACAGTAATTATTTTAATTAAATTCCGAATAAAGTACTCAATAAACCTGTTTAATACTTGAAATAATGCTGTTTCATGTCTGTTTACTTTTTAATTCATTTGTGATATTTTTAGCATAGAAAATATAAGGAGGTGTATTTCATGTCATTGATTCCCCATCATGCGACGCCGCCTGCCGGGAAAGGAACGGACCCGCTGGAAAAAGGACCGCTGAAACCCTTTTCCAATGCCCTCATGAACCTTGACCAGGACCGACGGAACGCTTACTGGCTGATGAAAGCCTGTGTCGTCATCATCGGGGTTGCCGTCGTTTCCGTCGTGGCCATCGCGACGACGTATAACTACAAAACTTATGTCGTCCGTGTCGATAACGCCACGGGCCAGGTCGATACGGGCGGTCAGTTGAAATCGACGAACTACGTCCCGCAGCAGGCCGAAATCAAACATTTCCTCGGACAGTTCATCCTCGATACTCGTACAGTTCCTCTCGACCCGGTCCTCTTCAAGAATAATGTCGACCGGTCGTTGCATTTCATGACCCGCGAATCCAGCAATAAAATGACGGCCATGATGAAGTCCGATGATCCCCGGACGAAGCTCGGTAAGATGACGATTCAGCCGACCATCAAATCCATCCAGCTGCAGCCGGGATCGAAATCGACATATCAGGTCCGCTGGTCGGAAGAATCCTATTCCCTCGGCGGCAGCATGAGCAACAAGAAAGTCAACTACGTCGGCTTGTTCACAGTAGGCGTCGATCCCCCGTCGAAAGAAGACGAACTGCTCATCAATCCGTTGGGCCTCAAGATCGAAGATTTGACCATATCTGTTGAATCGACGTCGTCGGCAGAACCGTCTTCGGATTCGTCCTCGACACCTGCACAGGTAACGGCGCCGATGACCACGACGACCAGCGACAGTGAACCGGCTCCCACTTCGAGAGGAGGTAAGGTCGAATGATGAAAAAGACAATGGTCGCAGCGGGCCTCATCTGCTGCCTCTGTTCTTCGGCCTACGCTATGGATAAATCGACGTACTTCACCGGTGACGGCGACTGCGAAGCCGCCAAGGTTGTCTACGACTACAAGCCAGACAGCCTCTTCCAGGTCAACGCCCAGATGGGCTTCGTCTCGGACATCCAGCTAAAGCCCGGTGAAAAGATCAACTACATCGGCGCCGGTGACACGAAACGCTGGCTCATCGACAAGGCGACCGTCGGCAGTGCCGAACACATTTACATCAAGCCTTTGGCACCGGGGATACAGACCAACATGATCATCAACACCGATGCCCGGAGCTATCGCTTCTACCTCGTCTCGGTGTCGGAAAATTACACGCCCATTGTGCAGTTCAGTTTCCCCGATGAGTCGTTCCGAAAAGCCTTGGCAGCCCCCCTTCCCTGGAAGAACAAAGAAGAAAAGAAATACTTCGATATCTACACTGTGAAGAAGGGCAACACGTACGTGCCGAAGGACATCAACCGCAAGTACGAAATCCATAAGCACGGCGGTAATCTCGATGCCTCTGTCCTGCCCGCTGAAATCTTCGATGACGGCACTCATACGTATATCAATATGCCGAAGTCTAACAAATACGATCAGCCGACGTTATACAACGTCCAGGACGGGAAACTGACCCTCGTCAACTATCGCATCCGCGACGGCTACATCATCGCTGACCGGGTTTTCACGAAGGCACGGCTCTGCTACACATCCAAGACTTATATCGACATCACTCCGTCCGATTCAATCTATAAAGGAGGCGGAAACAAATGATTGATTTACGTTACAACCTTTCCCTTCTCGCCTACAAGCTGAAAAACAAGCTGAACCGTAAAAAAGATGGCGATGAAGAGGAAGATTTTAATGGCGCAGATAACTACCGGGAAGACTTCACCGATGACGACGATGCAGCGCCTGATTCGTATTCGGATGAAGAGACGCCGGAAGACGGCGACATCGTCATCCCCGACGACGAAGACGATGAAGGTTCCCAGGCCAAGATGCTGCGCCGGAAACACATCCTGCTCGCGGCCGGAGCCGTCCTCTTCGTCGGTGCCGGTGCCATGGCCTACTCGTCCATGAATCCGACGACAGCCGGCGGCAATAAGGAAGCGAAGAAATCGCTCTCCCAGAACGTCGCCCAGACGCAGGATACGGACCTTCCGACGAAGTACAGCGACATCTCTAAGTATCAGAAGAATGGGAAGAACAGCAACGGCAAAACATCGGCTGCCGGAGCCACGAACGGACAGGCAACGCCGCCGTCTTCGGGCTACGGCAACGGCACTTCTTCTTCGTCGTCTTCGCCCTCGTCTTCCGGTTCTTCGAACCGTACGTATAATACCCAGCAGCCTGCCGTTTCCCGTTCGTCGGCGCCGCGTGCTTCGGCTTCCGCTCCTTCTGCCGTCGCAGCGCCCAGGGCAACGGCAACCGTGACCTCTTCGCCGGCACCGGCACAGCCGCAGATGTCGGCCGAAGAAAAAGCGGCCCTTAAAGCTGAACAGGATGCAAAGAAGGCCGAAAGCGACGCCATGAACAGCAGTATCGCCTTCAAGATTGCCCAGACTGTCACGCAGGCCGTAACGGGTGCCGGTACGGCACAGGCTGCGGAACCGAAAGCACCTGGTGCTTCGTCGTTCAATGTCACGCCTTATGCACAGAATTTTGTTGATTCTTCCTACAGTGAATTTGGCGGCGGATCGGGAAGCATGTATACCCTGCAGGCCGGTACAGTCATCCCGGCAACACTGCAGACAGGCATCACCAGTGACTCGCCGAACGGCGACTGCATCGCCATCGTCCGACAGGACGTTTACGACAGTCTGACCGGGACACATCTGCTCATCCCGCAGGGTGCCAAGATCATCGGCAAGTACGGTGAAAGCGGGGCCCGTGGCAACCATCGTATCGGTGTTGCTTTTTCGCGGATCATCCTTCCCGATGGCCGCAGCATCAATCTCCCGAACCAGAACGCCATCGACGGGACCGGGATGCCGGGCCTTGCCGAAAAATATACGAACCATACGGGTTCCCTTTTCAAGACGGCGTTCATGACAGCCCTCCTCGGCAGTGCGGCCCAGTCGGCCACGGGCAATACGTCCGGCGACGATAACCGCAGCCCCGGACAGGAAGCTGTTTCCGGTGCCGTGGCGCAGGTCATGCAGACGGCCAGCCAAATCCTCAACCGCGAAGGCAATACGAGCCCGACTATCACCATTTCGCCGGGCCATGCTTTCAACATCTTCATCAACCAGGACCTGAGCCTGGGTGAGTACGATGAATAGATTCGCCCTCTTCCTCATGGCCATGCTGCCGGCCGTCGGCGGCCTCTGGATGGCGACGGAGAAATTCGCCGCCCTCGTCGCCTACGACCCGGTCTTCCTTGGTCGTTCCCTTACCATCGGCACATCGCACATTTATCCGCCCTGGAATTTCATCGTCTGGTACATCCGTTACCATCCTTATGTACCGGAACTCTTCTCGGCAGTCACGCCCTACAGTTTCGGCGGTTTCGTCATCTGTTTGCTGCTCCTCTACTTCTTCCGGCCGGAGAAGAAACTCACATCCCACGGCAGTGCCCACTGGGCCACCTATAAGGACCTCGTCAAGATGCACCTCATCTCCGGTTCCGGCGTCGTCGTCGGCCTCTATGATAACCCGACGATCAAGAAATGCACGGCCTTCCTGCACTGGCTGGAAGCGAAGAAAGATGAAGCGTCAAGCTATGGCGAAATGAACTACGATAAGCGCCTTGAAAAGGAACGGGACCACAGGGAAGCACAGCTGCCGAAACTGAAAGAGAAACTGCAGCGTACGAAGAAAGGAAGTCCTGCTTATGCGAAGCTGAAACGCAGGGTGGCACAGGAAGAGAAATGGCTCTCCGGAATCCATGATTACAAGCCGAACAAGTTCTCCCTGGCAGCGTTCTGGAAAGGCTTCTATGACAACGTCTCTTCGCTGTATAAGAAGCTCGGCCACTTCTATCTCCGCGATAACGACAGCCGGCACATCATCGTCGTCGCCCCGACCCGTTCCGGGAAGGGCGTCGGCCTCATCATCCCAACACTCCTTGGCGGCTGGAAACAGTCCGTCGTCGTCAACGACATCAAGTCGGAAAACTGGGGCATCACGGCAGGCTACCGCAAGAAGATGGGCCAGAAGGTCATCAAGTTCGAACCGACATCGGATGACGGTTCCTCGGCGCGTTGGAATCCCCTCGATGAGATTCCCATCGGTACGCCCGGTGAAGTCTCGGCGGCGCAGAACATCGCCAACGTCATTGCCAACTACGAAGGCAAGGAAAATCCGGACCACTGGATTGCCAACGCCGGCAATGTCATCGCCATCGTCATCCTCCACCTGGAATACGCCCATTACGCCGACCCGGTCCACTATCCGCAGCGGCCGAACCTCTACACCGTGGCCAGCTTCTTGAAAGCGACACTGGCACCGGAAGTCGAAGACGACGGGACCATCGACGACGACCATTTCGTCGTACAGGATTTCGTCAAGGCCATCCAGGCCCTGCAAAATTTCCCCCACGTCCCGAAAGAAGGCATCGAGATCGAGACCTGGGATACGAAGGCGAACGCCTACGTCAAACGGAAGTTCATGCCGCAGGATTTGTATAATCTCTATCCTGACGACTTCGTGACGCTCCTTAGTAAGGATGAATCAGAACTCGATGACGAGGAACAATCACAGTTATACTCGCATCCCATCATCAACCGGGGCTTCATGGAAATCGCCAAGAAGCCGGACAACGAACTGGGTTCCATCATCTCGACGGCCAATACGGCCCTCAAGGAATATCTGGACCCGGTGCTCACGGCCAATACGAGGGTCAGCGACTTCTGTATCGACGACCTCATGCGCTACGACCGGCCGGTGTCGCTCTACCTCATCACGCCGCCGTCGGATTTGCTGCGCATGTCCCCTATCTTCCGGCTTTTCTTCGAAATGATGATCGGCCGGCATACGAGAGAAATCGGGGAATACAAGAAAGGCCGCTGCAGCAAGCCGTCATACAAACATAAATGCCTGCTCCTCATGGATGAATTCAACTCCCTGGGCAACCTCAAACGGTTCGCTTCTGCTTTGGCTTTCACCGCCGGTTACGGCATGAAGTCCATGCTCATCATGCAGGGCCTCGATCAGCTGTACAAGACGTATGGCAAGGAAAACGAGCTGCTCATGAATACGAGCCTCCAGATCTACTATTCGCCGAACGACAGCGCTACGGCCAAGCATATCGAGGAAAGCCTGGGCAACGAAACTATCCGTGTCGAATCGGAATCGGACAGCGGCAGCTGGTTCAAGAAGAACATCTCGTATTCCGAAACGTCGCGTCCCCTGCTTACGGCAGAAGAATCGCGGCGCCTTGGGAACGATGAAATCCTCTTCGTCCAGAACAACCCGCCGGTCCGGACAGAAAAGATTAAATATTACGAACAGGATTTCTTCTTGAAGAAACTCGTCGATGCGCCTTTTGTCAGCGACGTCATCCGAAAAGGCGGACGGGCCGACGTCATCAACGCCAACCCGCTCCGTGAAAAGCGGCTCGCCGCGCGTGAAGACGCCATCAAGGATAAATTCAAGGATATCCGGGTTATACGTTAAAGAGAAGGTGAAATAGACAATGGTATCTTTTGTGAAACTGAATCAGCTGAAACGGAGAAAGGAACTCATGCAACAGCGCAACCGTGCGCAGGAAGAGCTGCTCCGCAAGAAACTGAATAGTAACAGGGCGAAGGAACGGGATGTCGATAAGGAAATCGAAAACGAAGAATATGCCGTCCTCGTCAAGCAGCTGAAATCCACAGGCTTCCCGGTCAGCAAGACGACGCTTTTAGTCGGTATGGCACTCAAGGCCAAACAGCTTCTCGACGGGCCCGATGACATGCAGAAAGCGAGAGCCATTGATGAGTATACGAAGCTGTATCAGGCCTTCGTCGAAGAAGAGAAGCGCAAGAAAGAAGAAAAAGAACAGGCTTCTTCCTTTGAAGACGACGAGGCAGCTCTTGCGCCGGAAGGAAGCCATCCTTCCTATGACCAGGAAGTGAACGAGTATGAAAGAAATCAGGCATGAGCTTGGTGCCAATCCGACGTTCGATTCCTGCTGCGGGCCGGAAATGACGGCCCTTATGCACAGGGAAGACATTACAGAGCTCTACGTCAACGATGACGGCTTCCTTCGCTACCTGTCCTATAAGGACGGCAAGGTCAAGACGGACATCTATCTCGCACCGGAAAAGGTGCAGGCCATCATTAACCTCGCTTCCGGCCAGGTCCGCAAGATTGTCAACGAAGCTATCCCGTCAGTCTCGACAGAAATCCGGGGTTACGGCGCACGCTTCCAAGGCGAGATGCCGCCCATCGTCCACAATCCGCAGTTCAACATCCGCAAACGGGCGACGAAAATCTTTACGCTCGACGAATACGTCGAACAGGGCGTCCTTACCCCGACGCATAAGGAATATCTGGAAAAGGCCATCGCCGCCCGCAAGAACATCCTCGTCGTCGGCGGCACCGGGACGGGCAAGACGACGTTCCTCAATGCCATCCTCGACGCGACGGCAAGGATTTCGCCGTACCATCGCATCATCAGTCTGGAAGATTTGCCGGAACTGCAGTGCGACGCTGACGATTACTCCCCTATGTATACCATGCAGGATTTGAATCAGGGCATCGTCTACAACATGACCATGCTCCTCAAGGACTGCATGCGGCGCAGCCCGGACCGGATCATCGTCGGTGAAGTCCGTGACGGCGCTGCCTATACCATGCTCAAGGCCTGGAACACGGGCCATGAAGGCGGCGCCAGTACGACCCATGCCGACTCGGCTATCCAGGGCCTGTCCCGTATCAAGTCGCTGGCTCAGGAAGACCCGGATGCCTCGGGCGACTTGAAGGAACTCATCGGCGAAGCCATCGACGTCGTTGTCGGCCTCGTTCATGTCGATTTAGGTCAGGGCCGCCGCAGCCGCAAGGTAGACGATGTCATCGCCGTCGACCGGTTCGACGACTTGAAGAAGGAATATGTTATCCGACACATCCAAGGTTAAAACTTTTCGTGCTTAATAAGACCGAATAGGCACTAATAAGTACTAATAATTCCCAATAAGACCTAATAGGGCTTAATAGGTACGAATAAGTCTTAATATATCCTCTATTCTCCCCTATTTTCCTCAAAGGAGGCATTCATCATGAATCTCAAATCCATGTTCAAGAAGAAAAAGGCGGCCCTCTACCGGGCCTGGCTCATGAAAGTCGCCGGCCTTTCCCTGTTCGTCGCTGCCAATCCGATTCTGTCGTTTGCAAGCCAGGACAATATCACGGATTCGGCCAGCGTCAATCAGTGGCCGTGGACGAAGTTCCTCAATTCCCTGGCGCAGCAGCTGACAGGTCCTTTGCCGCTGACCCTCGGCGTCCTCGGTCTGGCCGCTGCGGCCATTGCCATGTTCACAGGCAACCACGGCGCAGGGACACAGAAGTTCATCGTCCTCATCTTCGCCGTTTCCATCTGCCTGTTCGCACCGAACTTCATTGAAATCATTCATGGCAGTGCCGGCGGTGCTACGATTTACGGCCTGCTCTAGGAGGAATCCTTATGGCGAATGAACAGAATCATCCGGAAGGTTTCATTTTGCCGCTGCATCGTTCCCTGACAAAGCCCATCTTCTGGTGCGGCGTCCCCCGTAACCTGCTTTTGGCAGAAGTCTTTGCCGGCATCATCGGCGGCATTTTCTTCAAGACCTTCCTCATCCCGATCATCTGCGTCGGCATCCATTACCTCTTCCGGTTCCTCGGACAGCGCGACCCGGATTTCCTCGGTGTCTTCTGGCGCAGTAAAGATTACAAGCCTTATTATTACCCTTAAAATTTACTTTTCATACATTTAGGAGGTGGTAGCCGTGTTCAGGTTTGGCAGCTTGCTGAAAAAAAGGAAGAAGAAACAACCAAAGATCGATGAAGCTGTGTACACCTCGAAGAACGGCGTCTACAAGGATCGTCCTCATGTCTCGGAGATGCTGCCCTGGATTGCAATCTATCCGAAACAGTTAACCAGTAACACGCTGTGCAATCTCGTCCTCGGCAATGATTATTCCCTGTTCTCCGTCTTCAAGTTCCGTGGTCCGGACATGGCCAGTGCGACGGATGCGGAGCTGATGCTCTACAACAGCCAGATCAACAATATCCTGAAAACGCTGCCGACCGGATTTGTCATCTACTTCGACGCCCAGCGTCATTATGCACAGGATTACGAGTCTTCCGAGATGCCGAACGCCCTGGCACAGGAATTCGATGACGAACGGCGCGATTATTACCGCAGCCAGCTCCATTTCGATTCGGATTACTACTTCGTTTTCTACCATGTGCCGCCGGCGTTCCTGCAGAACCGTTTCCTTGAATACTTCACGGCCACGGAGAAGGACAAGAAGACGAAACGCTATTCCAAGAACCGGAAGCTCTTCCTCGACTTCGAGGATAAGTTCCGGGACCGTCTCGTCCAGTTCAGCAGCGTCCTTTCCGATGCTTTCAGAAAGAAGATTTATCCCCTTGACCGGGAAGAGACGCTGAGTTATTTACATTCTTTAGTGTCAGACCGGCGCTTCCATGTCCGCTACAATCCGACGCGCTTTGTTTCGACGTACATCACGGATGCCGGCATCCTTGGCGGCCGGGAACCGAAGATCGGCAAGAAATACATGAAGATCATTACGGTCCTCGATTTCCCACCGATTACTACTCCCGGCCTCTTCGATGCCTTCAACGACCTCGATATCGAGTACCGCTGGAACAGCCGTTTCATCTGCCTCAGCAAGCTCGACTCCCATAAGGAAATCGCCCAGTACTGCAAGTTCTTCGGGCAGCAGATCAAGGGCTTCTGGTCGCAGATTCGCGAGGCCATTACCAAGACGCCGTCTACGGAAGCGCTCGATGAAACGGCAGCCGCCAACCGGGACGATGCCCAGGCCGCGCTCAATGAGCTCGGTGCGGATTACGTCTCGTACGGCTATTACAACATGAACATCATCATCCTCGATGAAGACAAGGCACGCTGCACGGAAAAGGCGAACGCCTTCCTGCAAATCCTGAACAACATGAACTTTGCCGGCTTCGTCGAATCGGACAACAGCATGGAAGCCTGGCGCGGCACACTGCCGGGCTGCCCCAAATGCAACATCCGCCGTCCGTCCATCAGCAGCGCAAATTTTTGTCATTTGGCCCCGATCACTGCCATGTGGTCCGGAGACAAAAATAATGAAACCCTCAAGGGGCCTGTATTGCTCTATACGGACTCGACGGGCTATACGCCCTTCCGTCTCTCCCTCCATGTAGGGGGTGTAGGGCATACGCTCATCGTCGGGCCGTCCGGGTCCGGTAAATCCGTTCTCCTCAATACGCTGGAAGCAAATTTCCTCAAGTATCCCAACGCCAATGTTTTCATTTTCGATAAGGCCGCCAGCTCCCGTGCCCTGACTTACGGCATGGGCGGCCACTTCTACAACCTCGCTGCCGAAGGGAACTCCGACCTTTCCTTCCAGCCGCTTGCCAACATCGACGACGAACGGGAAATCAAGTGGGCCAAGGAATGGATCATGGCCTACCTCATCCAGCGCAATGTCAAGGTGACGCCGAAGGAAGACATCCTCGTCTGGAACGCCCTGCAGAGCCTCAAGGTCCTGCCGAAGGATCAGCGGACGCTGACCGTCTTCAATGAAATGGTCCAGTCCCAGGAAATCCGCCAGGCCATGCAGGCCCTGACCATGAAAGGCAGCTTCGGCAAGCTCTTCGACAACAACGTCGATTTCGCCGGCAAAGGCAACTGGCGTGTCTTTGAAATGGAAACGCTCATGGGCATCCCGTCCATCGTACCGCCGACCCTGGACTACCTCTTCCATCAAATCGAAACCATCATTCGCCACGCGACGGGTCCTAGTCTCATCGTCCTCGACGAATGTTGGCTCTTCCTCGATAACGAGGTCTTCCAGAACAAGCTCAAGGAATACTTCAAGGATATGCGTAAGAAGAACACGTCTATCTGGATTGCGACGCAGCAGCTGTCGGATATCGCCAGCAAGCCGAACCTCCTGGATACGGTCAATGACCAGTGCAAGAACAAGATTTTCCTGCCTAACGTCAACGCCCGGAGCGATGCCAATGCCAAGCTCTACCAGATTTTCAACTGCAACGAACGGCAGATCGACATCATCAGCTCGATGACGCCGAAGCGGGATTACTATTACAGCTCGGAAAAAGGCAACCGCCTCTTCCAGCTGGCCCTGCAGCCGGCAGAAGTCCCCTTCGTCACGGCGACGGCCAAATCGGACCAACTCGCTATGGACCGTATCCTTGCCAGCCATGGCAAGGAAGACTTCATCGAAGAGTGGTTCAAGTATAAGAACGCGGATGCGGAGTGGGAACAATATAAGCAATACGAAGCAGCTTTCAATGCTTCACTATCATAAAAAATGAATGAATCAATTAGGGAAAATACAAGAATTGGGAGTGACCATATGAAACACAATGTATTATTCACTGGCGGCTGGGATTCGACATTCCGGCTCTGCCAGCTGTCCTTCCGGGACGTCGAGGTGCAGCCGGTCTACTTCGACGGACAGCGCTATAACGACCGGACGAACTGGAAGAAAGAAATGCAGGCCCAGGACGATGTTCTGGCGCTCCTGCGGCAGAAGGAAGCGACGAAAGCCGTCTTCCATGATCCAATCCGTTTGACGGACAAGGACCTGCCGAAAGACGACGCTTTTGACCGGGCTTTCGAGAAATGGTCGCCCTGCGACCTCATCCCCGGTCAGCTTCGGTTTCTCGGCAAAGTCGCAAAGCTCTATCCAGACCTTGAGTACTGCATCGAAGGGCCGACGCTGAAACGGCGCCGTCAGGGCTTCAAGAAAGGGAAGACCCACGCTTTCCTTGAAGAACAAGGTTTCAAATTCAAGTTCCATCCCGACGGCTCTACGGACGTGGACAGCTCGAAAGCTGATCCGGATTTGCAGCTCCTCTGGGGCGGCCTCACCTTTCCTATCCTTGGCATCACCGAACAGGATATGGTGCCGTATATCCACAGATGGGGCTATGAAGATGTCTTCGCCAAGACCTGGACCTGCGACTTCGGCGGTGACGAACCGTGCGGCGTCTGCCACAACTGCGAAACGAAGTGGGCATCGGGGCTCAAGAATTTCTTCCCGCCTGCGGCTGTCCGTAACCATAAAATCAAGAAATACCTTGAAAAAATGGAAAAGGCTGCCAACACCTCCGGAGTAGCAGGTTTTGCAGAACCAGGCATCACACGCCGGTTCATGGATTACATCCATAACGGTTATCGCGTCAAGAACGTGGCAAATATCCTGACATTGCCCTACGCGCTCCAGCCGATCATCGCCAAGGTCCAGGAGAACCATAATGCAGAACTCCAGATGTACTTCGACCGGCTCATTGCCGAATGGGATGAAAAGAAAGGCCAGGTGGTCTGATGCTTCCGAAAATCGACTTCAATGTCGTCAATCCCGAAACGACGCGCTACAAACGGACGCATAATACGGCCGTTGCCCAAACAGAAGAACAGCTCCGGAAGCGCTACGGCGCCTGGAAAGTCGTCCTCTGCAACTGCGGTCTGGAAGCCCTCAATACGGCGCTTTCTCTCGTCCAGCCCCGGACGGTCATCGTCGATGACGAAACGTACTTCGAGCTGCGCCAGAACCTCCAGTATCACCAGGACTGGTGCCGTTACCGCTATCTCCAGCTGACGGACCTCAACGATGTGGCAGCACTGGAAAAGGCCTTGGACGGCGCCGAAAAGCCAATCCTCGTCTGCGGCGACAATCCGACGACCTTTGGTAGCTGGAAAGACGTCCGCAAGATTTCTGATGTTGCCCACAAGTATGGGGCCTATGTGATGATGGACAACTCCATCGTCTCCCTCTATTATTCGAATCCTCTCAAAGCCGGTGCCGACATCGTCGTCGAATCGTATACGAAGTTCGTCACTGGCCAGGGAGATACCTTCGCCGGAGGCATTGCCTTAGCCGATTCGATGCAGTGGCTCGATGAAAAGGAAGTCCCATCGGCCGTACCGGGCATGAAGACCATCATGTGGGTCGTCTCGCGGCGTGGCAATATCGCCCATCCCCTTGCCGCCTACAACGTCTCAAAAGGCCTGGAAACGCTGGCGGTCCGCATGGAACGCCATACGGCATCGGCCCGGCTCATTGCCGAGACACTGAAACGGGCAGGCCTCAACGTCCGCTATCCCGGCGTCGGCGGCCTCATCACCCTTCTTGGGATGCATCCGGATTTTTGCAGCCGTTTCACCCATTTCATCACCGTCGGGACCTTCGGCTGCGCCTACTCGAACGCCGACTTCTTCCGGAGCGATGCCTTTTATAAAACGGGCATCTGCACACGCCTCTCCATCGGCCTTGAAGATCCGGCCCTGCTCGTAAAAGACATCGAACAGTCCATGCAGATCCCGCTCTGGAATCAGTATCTCAAAGTAAGAGGTGAAGACGATGCGTAAGTTCCTGAAAATCCCCAGTATCCCTGTCCAGCTCATGGGGGCTGTCATCCTGGCTATCGTCGGTGCCGTTTCTTTCGGTCCCCTGCCAGCCTTGGATTATTCCATGAAGCAGGTCGGCGGCATCTTCATGGATGCCCTGAAAATGCTCGTCGTTCCCCTGGCTTTCGTGTCCATCACGGCCGCCACGGTACAAATGGGAGCTGAACGGCTTCGCCGGCTTTCTTCCCGGTTCCTGCTGCTCATGACTGCCATGTGCCTCATCGGCTTTGCCCTTGGCTACGTGCTCATGAGTCTCATGCCCATCGCTCCCTTTGAAATCGACGATGCTGCTGTCAATGCCGTCTCGGCCCCGTCGGCACTGGAGTTCATCCGTAACTGCATCCCCGTCAATCCGTTCCAGTCCCTGGCGTCGGGGAACATGCTCCAGATCATCGTCTTATCCTTCTTCATCGGCCTGGCCTGCCTGAAACTCGACGAAAAGGAACGCATCGTCCATGGTTTCGAGACAGCCCAGCAAATCTGTATCCGCATTGCCAACATGGTCATGCACCTGGCACCCCTTGGCGTCTTCTGCCTCTTATATCCCGTCGTCGCCAGGAACCTGTCCGGTGTCGTCATGGCTTATGTCCAGATGACGGCCATGCTCCTCGTTGGCCTTGCTTTCTATATGGCTTTCTGCTCCCTGCCGCTCCTCTTCCTGTTCAAGGTCGATAAGCCCTTCGCTTATTTCAAGACTATCATCCTGGGAGATGTCGTGGGAGCGATTGCCGGCGGTTCCATGACCTATATGGCTCCCCGAATCGCCAACTTGAAGAAGCATACGAATCTCAATCCCGACGTCATCGACTTCTTCATTCCTATTACCGCTGTTTTGACCCGTATGGGTTCCTGCATCTGCGTCGGGATCTACACGGTCTTCGCCGCGTCGATTTTCCATGTCACCCTGTCGTGGGAGCAGCTGATCGTCTGTGCTTTCCTGACCATCATCGCTCTCATGTGTGCGCCCGGTATCATCGGCGGGACGCTCATGGACTGTGCCATCATCTGGTCAGCCATCGGCATCCCCATTGAAGCCATTGCCTACATTGCTGGTATCGACTATATCATCGACGTCCTGCGGACCATCCTCAACATCCAGGGAGGTGAAATCATCACAGCTTGTATGAATACTGTTTCTACTCAGGATTTCTCTTATGAAAAAGGAAGGGATGTAAGTTATGAATAAGATTTATAAAGTCATCTTCAATAAAGCCAAAGGCGTCTATGAAGTTGTCAGCGAACTAGCTCATAGTCATTCCAAGCCACATTCGGCTAAATTAATTGCAACTAGATTATTTATACCCTTGTTATCTTTTTTTAGTCTTATTTCAGTATTTTCTCCTATTACATATGCTTATTTCGGTCAAAATGAGAATCAAACGGTTGCAGAGGTTGAAAAAAAAGGTGAAACTCAATCATGGATTTTCTCATCAGCATCCTCAACGCAATTTGGTGGTGGTTTAGAGTATAATCATGATAATGGACATTGGTACCTGTACAGCACTGAGAGTACTGGTGGTGATGGTGGCGGTTCTACCGCATCTACGTTAGATATAGGGACATCACCATTTGGAGACGGTAACACGTTAAGCAATGAACAGAAGCAGATTGTCAAAGATTTGATTAAGAATGTCGACGGCGACCAGACGGTCAATGGTAATCAGACGACGACCGGTAGCTCCGAAACGAAGGGCAATTCGACGACCGACGGATCTTCTACGGTCAAAGGCGACCAGACCGTCGGTGGCACGACGAATACGACGAACCTCAACGTATCCGGTGACACGAATCTGCACAATACGACGATTACTGGCGATTCCCACGTCACGAACAACCAGACTGTCGACGGTTCCAGCACGGTCAAAGGTGATTCTAATGTCGGCGGTAATGAAAACGTAGGCGGCACGACAACGACCAAAGAGCTGCACGTTACGGATTCCTCCACCATTGACAAGAATCAGACCGTCAAAGGTGATCAGTCTGTAGCTGGCACGACAACGACTAAGGAATTACACGTCACGGATTCTGCTACAGTCGATAAGAATCTGACCGTGTCCGGCAATTCGGAAACGAAGGGTAATTCCACAACCGACGGTTCTTCTACGGTCAAAGGCGACCAGTCCGTAGCTGGGACAACAACCACCAAGGAATTACACGTCACGGATTCCGCTACAGTCGATAAGAACCTGACTGTTTCTGGCAATACGGAAACCAAAGGCAACAATACCGTCGACGGGAACCAGACCGTAAACGGTGATTCCCATACGACCGGCAGCCAGACCGTTGGTGGCAACTCCACTATCTCCGGCAATCAGACCGTATCCGGGAATACTACTATTGACAAGGACCTCACCGTCAACGGCAGTGAAACGGTCAAAGGCGATTCCAACACGACCGGCAACAGTAATGTCGGTGGTAATTCTACGGTAACGGGCAATTCCGAAACAAAAGGCAATGAAACCGTTGATGGCAACAGCCATATCAAGCAGGATCAGACCGTAGACGGCAACCAGGAAACGGGCGGCAACAGCCATGTCAAAGGCAATCAGACCGTAGATGGCACCAGCACGATTGGCGGCAGTGAAACAATCAAAGGAAACCAGACGACCGAAGGCAACAGCTACACGAAAGGTACGGTCACAGTAGACGGTACGTCCCGTTTCCACGATAACGTCACCGTCGATGGCAAAATCCGCGCTACCGACAACATCACCAGCAACTCCAATGTCATTGCTGATGGCAACGTCGTCGCTAATACGGATCTCATCGCCCATGGCGACATCAAAGCCGATGGCAACCAGACCGTCGACGGCAACAGCCACATCGGCGGCGACCTCGATGTCAAGGGCAATGCTACCGTAGCTGGCGATTCCGAAACTAAAGGCAACAATATCGTAGACGGTAATCAGACCGTCAAGGGCGATGCTGCGGTTAACGGGAATACACAGATTGATAAGGACCTTACGGTCAAGGGCAATGAATCCGTTGCTGGCTCCTCTACCATTGGTGGCGACTCCCACATCCAGGGCAGTCAGACTGTGGACAAAGACCAGACGGTTGGTGGTAATGCACAGGTCAAGGGCAATCAGACGGTCGACAAAGATTCCCATGTTAAAGGAAACCAGACGGTTGACGGTACATCCACCCTCACTGGCAACGTTACGACTGGCTCGAATGTCACCGTCGGCAAGGACCTTACGACGAACGGCAACTCTGAAACCAAAGGTAATTCTACGGTTGATGGAAACGCTACCGTCAAAGGTGACGCCAACATCAACGGCAATACACAGATTGACAAAGACCTGACCGTTAAAGGCAATGAATCCGTCGCCGGTTCCTCTACCATTGGCGGAGATTCCCACGTCAAAGGTTCTCAGATCGTCGATAAAGACCAAACGGTCGGTGGAAGCTCCACAATCAAAGGTGATGCTACGGTCAACGGGAATCAGACGATTGACAAAGATTCCCATATCAAGGGCAATCAGACCGTCGATGGCACCTCTACTCTCACAGGCGACGTCACGACCGGTGCGAACGTCACGGTCGGCAAGGACCTTACGGTCAACGGAAACGCTGAAACAAAAGGCAACAGCCATATCGGTAAAGACCTCACCGTTGATGGTACGTCTGACCTCAAGGGCGATGTCACCATGGAAGGCAATGCATCCGTTGCCAAGAATTTCTCCGTCAGCGGCAATACCAGCCTGAAAGATACCAAGGTTGACGGAACCCTCGAAACGACCGGAAACGCTACCTTCGATGCTGATACGGAAACCAAGGGCAATGCAACGGTTGATGGTAACAGCACCGTCAAAGGTGACTCTGATGTCAAAGGCGATGGCCACATCGGCAAGAACCTTACGGTAGACGGTACATCGGACCTCAAAGGTGACGTCACCATGGAAAGCAACGCCATGATTGCCAAAGACCTGACCGTATCCGGCAACGCCGAAACGAAAGGCAATAGCGTCGTCGATGGTACGTCTGACCTCAAGGGCGACGTTACTATGGAAGGCAACGCTTCTGTGGCCAAGGACTTCACAGTCTCCGGTAACACGAACCTCAAGGATACGAAGATCGACGGAACCCTCGAAACGACGGGCAACGCTACGTTCGATGCTGATACGGAAACCAAGGGTAACGCCACGGTCGATGGCAACTCCGATGTCAAAGGCGATGGCCACATCGGCAAGAACCTTACGGTTGACGGCACGTCGGACCTCAAAGGTGACGTCACCATGGAAAGCAATGCAACCGTTGGTAAAGACCTCACGGTTAACGGCAATGCCGAAACCAAGGGTAACAGCATTGTCGATGGTACGTCCGACCTCAAGGGTGATGTCACCATGGAAGGCAATGCATCGGTTGCCAAAAACTTTACGGTAGCCGGCAATACGAACCTCAAGGATACGAAGATCGACGGAACTCTCGAAACCACTGGCAACGCTACGTTTGACGCCGATACGGAAACCAAGGGCAATGCCACGGTTGACGGGAACAGTACAGTCAAAGGTGACAGCGATGTCCAGGGCAACGGCCATATCGGTAAGAACCTTACTGTTGATGGAACGTCTGACCTTAAAGGCGACGTCACCATGGAAAGCAATGCCACGATTGCGAAAGACCTTACGGTATCCGGCAGCACGAACCTCAAAGACACGAAGATTGACGGCACCCTCGAAACGACGGGCAATGCACAGTTCGATAAGGATGTCACCGTCGATGGCAGCCTGACGACGAAAGGCGACTTCTCCGCTGCGAACGGTTCCTTCTCCGGCAACCTCGATGTCGCCGGCAACTCCGATGTCAAAGGCGATGGCCACATCGGTAAGAACCTCACGGTAGACGGCACGTCGGACCTCAAAGGTGACGTTACCATGGAAAGCAGCGCCACGATTGCCAAAGACCTTACGATTGGCGGCAATGCCGAAACCAAGGGCAACAGCATCGTCGATGGTACGTCCGACCTCAAGGGTGACGTCACCATGGAAGGTAACGCTTCCGTTGCCAAAGACTTCACAGTCGCCGGTAATACGAACCTTAAAGATACTAAGATCGACGGAACTCTCGAAACGACGGGCAACGCTACGTTCGATGCCGATACGGAAACCAAGGGTAACGCCACGGTTGATGGAAACAGCACCGTCAAAGGCGACAGCGATGTCCAGGGCAACGGCCACATCGGTAAGGACCTTACGGTTGACGGTACTTCTACACTCACAGGTGATGTCACCACCGGTGCGAACGTCACGGTTGGCAAAGACCTGACCGTGAGCGGTAACGCCGAAACGAAGGGCAACAGCATCGTCGATGGTACATCCGACCTCAAGGGCGATGTGACCATGGAAAACAATGCGTCCATCGGTAAAGACCTCACTGTAGAAGGTACATCGACGCTGAAAGGCGACGTCTTCGCCAAGAGCAACGTCACCGTCGATAAAGACCTGACGGTCAAAGGCAAGGCCAACCTCCTCGGCGGCCTCGATATTGCACAGGATTTGACCATTGGCGGCAATGAAACGGTCAAAGGCGATTCCAACGTAAACGGCAGCCAGGATATCGGTAAAGACCTGCACGTCGCCGGTACGTCCCAGCTTGACGGCAATGTCATCATGGGCAGCAACGCTATCGTTGCCCAGAACCTCGGTGTCGGCGGTGACGCCGTCATCAAGGGCGACCTCTACGTCCATGACCACGATTACATCGACAGCAACGGCATCAATGCTAACGGCTACAAGGTCCGCAACGTTGCCGACGGTGCGATTGCTCCGGGCAGCCTCGATGCCGTAAACGGCGGCCAGCTCTACAGCACGAGCCGTGCCCTGACCGGCCAGATCAATAAAGTCGGTGCCGGCGCTGCCGCTCTTGCCGGCCTCCATCCGGGTGAATTCGACCCGGACAACAAGCTGGACTTCGCCGCAGGCTATGGCCATTATAAGGATGCCAATGCCGGTGCCCTCGGCGTCTTTTACCATCCGAACGAAGACACGACGATCAACTTCTCCGGCACCATGGGCAACGGCGACCCGATGCTTTCTGCCGGCGTCACCTTCAAGCTTGGCCCGTCCGGTACGAAGACCATGAGCCGTACGGCGCTGACGAAGCAGATCAAGGAAGACCAGAAGACCATCAAGGCCCTCGGTGATGAACTCGCTGCTATGAAAGCGCAGATGAGCCGGGTCCTCAATCTCCTCGACATGAGCAAGAAGGCGTCCTTCTCGGATGTCCCCGATGGCCACTGGGCGAAAGATGCCGTCGATACGCTCCACGGCAACGGTGCCATCAAAGGCTATCCGGACGGCCAGTTCCACGGCGACAAACCGATGACGCGCTATGAATACGCTGAAATGCTCTACGAAGCACTCCAGAAAGGCGCCCACGTCGACCAGGATACGCTCAATGAATATGGTCCTGAACTCCAGCAGGTCAAAGAAGCACATAAATAAGACATAACACAGCTACCCAGCAGGACAGGAAGACTTCCCTTACGGCTTCGGGAGGTGATGCATGAGCCGTAAGGTGGTCCTCACCTGTTCTCCCTATTGGTTTACATACCGATATATTCTGATGCCTTGCAGCTTTGGAGCCGCTGCAAGGCATTGGAATGTACCGTTGTGTACAGATTTTGGATTTGAAGAGGAAAGGAGCGGTATATATGCACAAGAAAGCCATCATCATGTTATGCGTCCTCGTCCTTACCAGCAGCGGCTATGCGGCCCCGCCGGCCCATGCAGCCATCCCGGTCGTCGACGTGGATAATATCACGCAGCAGTTAAAGACGTACGAGGAAACGATGAAAGTCGTCCAGAACACGAGGGAACAGGTCGAGCAGCAGTGGCGTGAGATGAAGAAGCTGCCGTCAGAAATCCTGAACGGCTACAAGACGAGCCTCATCAACGGCTGGAACAAGATCCAGCAGATACTCACGAAGAACGGCACCGTCATCTACGGTACGACCGGTACGATTTCGGATAAGGGCGTGCCGGACATCGCCACGGCCCATACGATTTACATCAACGATTACTTCGATAAGAACATCCCGCCGATCATCGGCAACGACCTGCCGGAAACCCTCGGTTCGGCTCGTACGGCCCGGCTCATCACGATTGCAACATTAATGCGTAATAACGCAGATACCCTGTCGGCTATCCAGAAGCTCATGGGCGAACTGGACGGCATCAACGAAGAAATCAGACAGGCCGAAGAAGACAGTGCCAATGCCGAAGGGGCCATGCAGGCCCAGCAGGCAGCGAACCACATCGCGGCATTGCAGCTTCGGGCACAGAACATCAAGATCATCATTCAGGGCCTGCAGGGCCAGCAGCAGGCTTTGAAAGCTCAGGCCGATGCACAGGAAAAGAAGAATGAACTCGACCTGCAGGAAGCCCAGGGCAATGCCGAAGTCGAAGCCATCAAGGAGATGCAGGACAACAATTCGTCGGGCTTTGCGCCGACCTATGACCCCTATAAGGGCCATCTCCACTTCGACTGGTAAAAGGAAAGAGGTGAAATCATGGATTTTGGAAGTACTGCCATCTTAGATGAAATCTTGAAATTTTTCCAGGATGCCAGCATTACGGGGATGCTCAACCTCATCCCTCATGCCAAGGCGCTGCTCCTTGCCCTGGCGACGATCGACCTCTGTTCCACCTGGGCCCTCTATGACGGTGAGATGAAGATGAGCCAGATGATTTCGAAGATCATGAAGCTCGGTGCCTTCCTTTTCATCATCATGTACTGGAACGATATCAACCATGCCATCATGGTTTCCTTCCAGTATGCAGGGCTTACGGCAGCGAACGTCCCGGTCAACGGCGATGTCATCCAGCCGAGTAAGCTCCTGGACAACGGCTTCAATGCCTGCTCTACCCTTTTTAAGGGCCTCTCTTCCGTGGGCCTCAATATCGGCAAGGCGTTGATGTATGTCATCACCATCGGCCTCGTCCTCTTTTCGTTCTTTATCATGGCACTTCAGATACTCATCACGAAGATCGAATTCAACATCTTCGCCAGCATCGCCGTCATCCTCATGCCGTTCGGTGCCATCCGCTATACGAACTTCCTCTGTCAGCGCTGCATTTCGGCAGTCTTTGCCTTTGGCGTCAAACTGATGGTCATGTTCTTCCTCATCGGCCTCGTGCAGACCGTAGTCGGCAAGGTCGATGAGATGCCAAAGGATGCCGTCACCTTTTCAGTCATGCTGAAATACGCCATTAGCTACCTCGTTTTGGGCTACCTTGTCTGGAAGGTCCCGAACCTGGCAGCTATGATGATGCAGGGCCAGCCGGCCCTCGATGCGCCGATGCAGTCCATCAAGAACACGACGCAGCAGACCGCCCGTACGGCCGTCAATGCGGCGACCCTCCCCGTCCGTCTGACAAATGCGGCAGCTTCCAAAGGGCTGCAGACCTTCGGCAACTTCCGCAGTACCCTCAACACGGCCCGTATCCGTGCTCACGGCGGTACGCTCTATAACGGCAACCATGAACCGTTCACGACGAGTGGTTCCGGCCGCTCGACGATGGGTGAATTTGGCCGTGAAATCTTTAGGCAGAAGGTCGGCAACTACCTCAGCGGCAATTTGGAAAAGGGTGCACAGAACGCCCTGGAACACTCGAAGTCCTATCGTAATGCCCGCTCCGGTGCCTATTCCGAAGAAGGCTATACACCGAACATGCCAAGTTCCGGCGGAAGTTACACTGGCGGCGGTAGCTATTCCGGCGGCAGTGCGTCGACTGGCAGCAGCTACAGCGCTCCGTCTCCGGGAAGTGCCGGCAGTTCCAGCGCGCCTTCTGCTCCGTCTGCTCCTTCCGGCGGCAAGGCTTCGGGTAACTCCGGCAGCTTCTCGAAGTTTACGAATTCCGGCAGCCGTCCGTCGAATCCGGCACCGAATTCCAGCAGTACCCCGTCTGGCGGACAGGCTCCGTCGTCTTCCGGTTCCTCTGATTTTTCCGGCTCATCGGATTCAAAGTGAGGCGGTAAGTCATGAAACGTGTACTCCGTATCCTTTGCCTTGTCGGTATCCTGATGACCCTTTGCTTTACGGCCCTGGCAGCGCCGCCGATTGAAGGCGGCCCTGTCACCAGTCCTTTCGGTCCCCGTTGGGGCCGGGATCATAAAGGCGTCGACATCGGCGTTCCCGAAGGGACGCCGGTCGTCGCCCCTTTCGACGGCTACTGCGAAGGTGGTTTCGGTGCCAAGTTCGGCTACTGGGTCCTCATCACCAATAAGGATACCGGTGAAGCCTGGCTCTTCGGTGACTTGTCCGATGCGTCGGATGCCTGTGCCCGTGGCGACGTCCATGAAGGCGATGTCATCGGCTATGTCGGCGGTGCTTTTGGTTATCCGGGTGATCCGAACGGTTATTCCAGCGGTGAACATCTTCATGCCGAATATCATCCCTACGGCTATGATCCCTTTTGCGGCCAGATCGACCCTGTGCCTTATCTTGAGCTGCTCGGCGTCAAACTGACGGGGAACCTCGGCAGCGGTGGCGGCGGCGGGCGTTTCGGCCGTGACAGCAACGTCGGTATTTCCTGGGGCGTCAAGGGTATGTATGAAATCGGCAACGACCTCAGCAAGGACATCGAGAAGTTCGCGAAATGGGCCAATAAAGCCTTTACGCTGGTCCATAAGTTCGCCGTCTCCCTGCTCATCGCCCTCTGCATTATCGACTTTGCCCTGCCCGTCCTCGTGGCCGGCATGGGATTTTCGAAAGAGCGGTTCATCAGAAAAGTCATGAAGTATGCCGCCCTCTTTGGCATCGTCGCCTGTTGGGACAAATTCACGGATACCTTCCTGATGGGCACCATCAAGGCGGCGGCCGGCACGTACAGCGGCAGTCTGGACACCATCTCGACAAACATGTCACAGCCGCAGCTTCTCTTGCAGCACGGCATCCGCATGATCGTCCCGGCCATGAACAAGACGGCGAGCTTCACGAGTTTCGAGTTCCTCCATAACCTCGGAACCATCCTCACCTTATATTTCTTTACGTTCCTGATTATCGCCGCCTTCATCTTCCTCGCCTTTTATGTGACAGTCGTCTACATCGAGTTCTACATCTCGGCAGCCCTGAGCATCGTTACGGTGCCGTTCAGTGCCTGGCACTTCTCGAAGTTCATTACCGAAGGGACGATGGGGCACCTCGTCTCAGCAACGCTCAAGCTGCTCATCGTTTCCATCATGATAGGGCTATGCGTGACCTGTATCAAGGACTCGAAGCCGGGCGACATCTTTACACAGTCGACGCCCGGCGTCAGTCAGCAGGGTTCCGGCCAGGCCGTCACGGGTCCGGCGGACTACGTCGCCTGGGCCACGGCAGACGCTGAAAAATATGAAATTCCGGTCAACCTCTTCCTTGGCATGATCCAGCATGAAAGTTCGTGGAACCCGAATGCCGTAAGCCCGTACGGTGCCGAAGGACTGGGGCAGCTCATGCCGGGTACAGCAGAAGGACTCGGCTGCGATAACCCGTTCGATCCGGAATCGAACCTTGAGGCATCGGCAAAGTATTTGAAACAGATGTACGACAAGTTCGGCGACTGGGATTATGCCCTGGCTGCCTATAACGGCGGTCCTAACAGCATCTCTCCCGGCGAGCCTTTGCCAAGCTGGGCCATCGAGTACATCAACGCCGTCAAGGGTCAGGTTGTCGGTTCCTACGTCGCCCATAATTCCATCACGTCGGAACAGCTCTCGAAGTACATCCGCATGTGCTTTGCCCTTCTTGGCCTCGTCTTCCTTACCCTGCGTGTGCCGCGCACGATCATGCGGCAGATGGGAGGTCCCATTGAAATTCGCTGAGTTTTGTCATCTACCGGAAACGGTGCCGGATTTTTGGTCCCGTTTCCACTTCATCCGCCCGAAGTCCTTTAAATGGCAGCAGTGGCTCATCGCCGTCTTTTTCGTTTTGATTGCGGCGTTCCTCTTGCTGCGGTCCTTCTTCGGGCCTGTCATCTACACGAACGATACGGAATCGGCACCGCGCGGCATCTACGTCGTCGCGCCGGACCAGTATCTGACGTACGGCGACTACGTCATCGTCCATTCTCCTGTGGACATCCCGGATATCCATATCCCGAAAGATTTCCCGCTCCTCAAACGGGTAGCCGCCTTCCCCGGCGATACGTATACCGTGACGGACAGTACCTTTAAGGCGAACGGGGAAATCTATACGATCCATCACCTGCCCTGGCTGCCCCAGCTGCCGCACGGCACCTTTGCCGTTCCCGAAGGGACGATGCTTTTCCTGAATCCTCCGGAAGATTCGCTGGATTCCCGCTATTTCGGTCCTATCCCGATGGTGAACGTCGAACGGAAGGTCATCCTTCTCGTTAACTACGACGCTATCGACCGATTCCTCTATCAGTTCTTTTAAGTGAGGTGTTTTCCATGGTATCAAAGAAAGCCGCCCGCGTCATGAGTGCCGCCATGGTCCTTGTTCTGTTCGCCGGCATGCCTCTGGCCCAGGCGAAGCACCATCAGCTCATCTCGCCGGGCGATCATGTCATCGACATGCAGCGTCTCCGTGACAGCATCAAGGAAACGGCGCAGAAGATTGCCGAATACCAGGCCGACGTCGAGAAGTTCAAGCAGAAAGTGCTCCTTTATTCCGGCGTCAAGGGCCTCAATGAACGCATCTCGGCGGCCATCGACCGCTACAGTCAGGGCCTTCGCGGCAAGAGCCTCATCTTCGACCCGACGGCGGTCCTGCATAACAGCATCCTGCGGGCAGGGGCTACGGAAGAACAGCTCACGGACCCCTTCGAAGCGAGCGGCTACCAGAAGGGCCTGTTGAACGAAGTCATGTACGCCAACAGCGATGCATTGCGTCAGTACGAAAGTTCGGCGGCCCTTTCGGGCGAACGCCTCGGCGTGGCAGCATCCATCCTTGGTGAAGATAACAACGGCATCGTCGGCACGAGACAGAAAGAAGCTGCCCTGGCGTCCCTTTCGACGCTCAATGAAAACGACGAAACGAAGATGCTGGCCGCTGAAACGATTCGCCAAATCGAGTCGGACGAACGGGAATATGCACAGGAAGATTTTGAACGACAGGAAACGGAGTTTGGCATGTTCTATGAATACGACCCGTATCATCCGTCGGACCTCGATAAGGAATTAGCGCCGCAGACGGAAAACTTCGGCTTCCTTTCGACGCGCGACATTGGCGACGAATAAAAAAAACTGCCGTACCGAAAGGTGCGGCAGTTGCTGTATCGCCTGTTAGAGATTGAGTTTGAGATGACCCTTATAGGGATCGTACGTCGGGGCAGCTCCCTTGGAGTGCTTCTGCATATCCGTGATGGCCTTGACCTCGTTGATGCCTTCATGCCATTGCTTGTCCTGTTCCTTGACTTCCTTCTTGATGTTTTCGAGCTGCGGCGCAAGGGATGCTTCCTTGTCGGCGTAGCCCTGCATTTCCTTTAGCTTTTCATTGACCTGGTCGATGATGGCCTGATGGCGCTTTTCCGTGTCGGCAATGTCTTCTTCGACGGCTTTGATGTCGTCCTGGTTCATGGTCAGGTCATCGTTGGTCCGGATCTTGATGTCTTTCGTATCCACGGCTTTGGCCTGTTCCATGAGCTTGATGACTTCGGCATGGTCCTTGTCGAACTTATCCTTTTCGCCGCAGCCGGCGAGGAGGAACATGCAGAGGGTTAAGATGGCGATGAAACAGATTCTTGCTTTTTTCATGAGGGTCGTCTCCTTCCTATAAGGGTTTGTTCAGACAGTCCTTGATGAGATGGCGCAGGACCAGGCTCGGCTTCATGTCCTTTTCCTGGCAGTAGCGCTTGAAGATGTTGTACGTGTCGTCATCAAGATAGGTGACGACCTTCTTCCGGTTCTGCTTGGTCACGGGAATCCGCGTCTTGTGTTCAACAGGCTTTGCCGCCTGGGGATGGCTCGTCCGTTCCGGGTCGCCGTCGGCAAAGAAGTCCTGGATCTTCTTCTTTTTCGGCAGGTCTTCGATGTAGCTCATGCTCATGCCCCCTTCTTGATAGCGCTTTTGATTTCATCGCACAAGGCTGCCATTTCCTCAGCGCTGTGCATATAGGAATGGGTCAGCTTCTTCGTCTTCGCTTCCTTGTGGAGTTCGATGACGGAACGGCCCTGTTCGTAAGCGGTCTTGAAGCTGACGCGCTGGCCGATGACGGAGTGGCAGAGGATGAAGTGTTCCGGTTTTCCGATAACATATTCCTGCATTTCTGCGATGCGCTTCTGGCTGCGCTTGTCGGCGTTGTTGATGAGTACATGCGTCATGAGATGGATACCGGCGATGTCTTCGGCATCCTGGAGGATTTCCTCGAACATCTGCAAGCCGTAGATTTCCGTTCCCGACGGAGCGCACGGCGTCAAAATGTAGTCGCCGAAGAACAATGCTTTACGGTTGAGGGGCGAGTCGAAACCGCCGACGTCGATGACGAGGTTCGTTTCCGGATCGCCTTTGAAGAGGCTGAGGAATTCGTCGAGCTTTGCTTCCGGTACGGGCCGCTGACCGTCGAAACGGCACTGGCTTTCGGCGATGCTGTAGCAGTCGATAGGTGCAAGGCCTGCGTTCTGACGCTTGTAGTTGAAGATGATGGAGCTGTGCTGCTTATCGAGGTCCAAGAGGCTCGTCTTTAATTCGACGGCCAGGTTCGTAGCAATCGTGCTCTTGCCTGTACCGCCCTTCTGATGGGCTACGGTGATGATCATATGTCATTCCTCCTTGTCGGTATTGCGGTTCTTGTCGTCTTTGAAATCGAGGTAAAGTGAAACCCATTCCCGGACGAAATGCACTTCCCTGTCGTCCATTTCATCGGTGGCTTCCGTGATGAATTCGATGTCCCGGCGCCGCTGGGCCCGTGACAGTTCCTTTTCCTTGGCTTCGCTTTCGGCGGTCGTGCCTTCCATGATCCATTTCAGCGGGAAGCCCATATCGGCCAGCTTCTGGACGACTTCCAGTTTCGGTGTACGCCGTCCCGTTTCGATACTTGAAAGGTACGCCTGGCTGATGTCCAGGGCTTTTGCGAATTCGCACTGGTTCATCTGTTTCGTCTTGCGGATGATACGGAAGCGTGTACCAATGTTTTCCTTTTTCTTTTCCATATGAAGACTCCTTAATTGTCGTTTTCTCGCCTTATCTATTTTAAATGAAATATTTACAATATTATATTATCACAAATAAATTAAAAAAGGAAGTGTTTTTTCAAAATGACTACCCTTTATATCGCAGAAAAGCCGGATATCGGCAAGGCCATCGCTACCTATCTCTGGCCCGACGGCAGCGCCAAACGGGAAAAGACGTACATCCATAAAGGCGATACCATCGTCGCCTGGGCCGCCGGTCATATCCTGCGTCAGGCCATGCCCGAAGAATACGACCCGTCCTATAAGAGCTGGCAGTACTATGAAATCTTCCCGGATGAATGGAAGCTCCTGCCGTCGGCCGATAAAAAGGACCTTTTAAACGGCCTGGGTTCGCTGTTAAAGAAAGCCGATACGGTCGTCCATGCCGGCGACCCGGACCGGGAAGGACAGCTCCTCATCGACGAAATCCTGAAATATTACAATTATCACGGAAACGTTAAACGTATCCTCATCAACGCCAAGGACGATGTCAGCATGAAGCGTGCCTTCGATTCCATCGAGGACAACAAGAAATATGAACCCCTCTATGAAGCAGGTCTTGCCCGTGAACGGGCGGACTGGCTCGTCGGCATCAATCTCACCCGTGCCTATACGAAAAATGCGCGTAAACACGGTTTTGACACGATTTTCCGTGTTGGCCGGGTACTTATCCCTACTCTGGCCCTTGTCGTGCGCAGAGAGGACGAAATAAGCAATTTCCACAGCAAGAACTTCTATGAACTCGTGGCCACTTTCGTCAAGGATGGCAAGCCTTTCACGGCGACGTTCCAGCCCGACGATGACTTCCCGACGGACGAAGAAGGCCACATTCTCGATGAGAACCTCCTCGAAGCCGTCAAGGAAAAAGTCCGCAACGCCAAGGCGTCGGTCATTTTCATCGAAAAGAAGAAAGGCAGCCGTCGGCCGCCGCTCCCCCATTCCCTCGATACCCTGCAGGTCCTTGCCAACAAGCGCTACGATTATTCGCCGAAGACTGTCCTCGATACGGTCCAGTCCCTGTACGAAAAGAAATACGTCTCCTATCCGCGCAGCGACTGCAACTATATCCCCTCTTCACAAAAAGACGACGCCAAGACGATCATTCCCATGCTCCAGAACTTCGGCCTGCCGCCGGCCGTCATGGCCAACCTCTCCGTCACGTCGAAGGCCTGGAACGACAGCAAGGTCACGGCCCATCACGCCATCATCCCGACCGGCGTAGAACCGCAGGATTTGAGCGAAGAAGAAGCCAGCATCTACGAACTCATTGCGACGCGCTACTGCCTGCAGTTCTACGGCCCATGGACGTTCGAGAAAGTGACTTTCATCATCCAGGCCGCCGGCGTGTCCTTCAAGGGGACGGGTACGCTGACACTGGATAAGGGCTTTACGCCATTCCGGGATGATGTCGATGAAAAACAGGAAAAGGACAACGTCGTCCTGCCGGACCTTGCCAAAGGCGATGAAGCAGAACCCCGTCAGTACGTCATCGCCAAGAAGAAGACGGCGCCGCCGAAGCGCTTCACCGAAGGGTCGCTCCTTGCGGCCATGACGAACATCTGGCGCTACGTCGCCCCGGACAATCCGCACCGGGATAAATTGAAGGAAATCAGCGGCATCGGTACGCCGGCGACGCGCGATACGATCATCTCCAACCTCATGCTCACCAAGAGCAAGGGCCACCACATCGAACCGTATATCCGCAAGAAAGGCAAGGAACTGGTGCCAACCGATATGGGCCGGAACCTCATCGCCGTCATCGACCCGTCGCTGACGCAGCCCGATACGACAGCCGTCATGGAACTGGCATTAGCCGAGATTGCCCAGGGCAAAGGGGACCGTCAGAAGTATCTCCAGTCCATCATCGATATGGTCGAAGAGAATGTGCACAGAGCGGAGTCCGTGAAATATCCGGCGCCGCCGTCGCCCAAAGACGCCGTCCCCTGCCCCATCTGCAAGGAAGGCCATCTCGTCAAGCATCACAGCAAGTCCAAGGATTTCGACTTCTGGATCTGCTCGAACGAGGACTGCAAGTCGCCGGTGACGGGCAAGAAAGTCTACTACACAGACCTCAACGGCAAGCCTGTCGTCGCCTTCTGCCCCCATGATGCCGGCGTCCCTCTCGACCGCTGGAAAGGGAAATTCGGCTATTTCTGGAAATGCCCGAAGTGTAATTCCACCTTCGATGATAAGGACGGACAGCCGGATTTCTCGAAGAAAAAGAAGAAAAAAGCTGCGGCGAAACCGAAAAACGGCAGTGTCTATTAAGCCCGATGAGGAATAATTCGGTCTTATTCAGCACTAATAAGGCTTAATAAGACCGAATAGGGCTGAATAGTGCTTATAAGTACCCTGAAAGGAGTGACCCTTATGGATGACCTTTACGGCGCAAAAGGCGACGAAAAACTCGACCATGCACAGGACAACCATGCAGAACCCTGCATCAACCCGGATGACGATGAAACGGAAAACGAAGAAAAGGAAAATGAAAAGAAGGAAGAAGAAAATGAATCCAAAACAGCCTCTGATGCCTCAGAAAAAGAAGCAGACGGAAAAGACGATGGAAACACGCCAGGCCCTTCTGACAAAGAAAGTGATGAAGGAGATATTTCAGCAAAGGATGAAAAAGATGAAGAATCTTCTGAAAAAGCAGCCGTAGACGCAGAAGCTGCCGCGCCGGACATCCTGCAGAAGTTCGATGAACGCCTTACGGCGCTGCAGGAATCGCTGACTAAGTTCAATGAATCCCTCGACCGTTTCGAGGTACTCTCTAAAAATATTTCTGATAAGCTGCCGCAAATCATTGCGGCATCCAATGAATTGAAAGACCATCTGCAGAACGTCGAAAAAGCCGTCGAAGAAGAAAAGCAGCTTCGTTCCGACATCCGCCAGTGTACGCATTGGCTGGAAAACACGAACAAGCATTATACGGAAATCATGACGGCCATGCCGAATCAGCTTTATGACCTCTATCTTAGCCAGGCCCGGTTCTATGAAAAGAAGTTCCGGGAAACGTTCACGGAACTGGATAAGCGCATCAAAGCGGAAATGGAAGCCGTGAAACCGCCGGCGCCGGTCAATTATTACATCCTAGGCGCTATCGCCGTTATCCAGGCCATCTTCGTGATTTATATGCTTCGCTGAGGAAGGAGGCCTAAACATTGGATCAGGAAAAAAAGAAACAGCAGCTGCGCATCAAAAAAGACATGACGCATATCCTCGAAGATATGCCGGAAGTCTGGCATATGATCGTCTCGACCCGCTGCTGCCCTACGCAGCTTGGACTGCAGAAATACTGCCCCTGGGGCATCGACAACGAAGACGGCCAGACCTGTGAAGACTGTTGGAAACAGGCTATCCAAATCGCGAACCCCGTCCTCATCATCGACGGCATGTACTACTGCCCGGAATGTAAGAAACCGTTGTCTGTCGTAAAAATCGAGAACGGCCAGCAGCAGTGGCGCTGCAAGGCCTGTCATAAGACCTATGTCGTCCCGACGGCAGCATCTGAACCAACCGAAAAGAAGCAAGAGGTTAAAGAGACAAATGAATAGCTTCGTCTTATGATTTTTTATTAAGGCTTTTTTATGCGCCGTACAGCCCCTGCCAACTGGCAGGGGCCTTTTCCTTATTTGCGGAGTACGATTTTCTGTCCTGGTGTCAGGGCGCCGTTCTTGATTTGATTATCCTGTTCGATGGTGTAGATGACGCGGCGGATGTCCGTATCGTTGCCGCTGTGCTTTCCTGCGATATTCCAAAGCGTATCGCCTTCCTGCACTTCATACGTCACTGTTTGGGCCTGTGCGGGCGTTTTCACTTCGTCTAAGATATTGTAGCCGCTAATGACAGTGACGGCCAGTACAGCCGCTAAAAAAGCCTTTTTCATACGTCTTCCTCCTTCCTACGCCGTGCGGATAAGGCCGCCTTGGGCCGCTTTGATGCCGATGGCCCCGAACTCTGAGCAGTCGGGATAGGTCTTGTTGTAGACGTAGGCAATCGGCATACCTGCTTTGAGGTCGTCACGGTCGAGTTCCCATTCGTCCTCGTCATCCGAGACATAAAGCAGGTCGTAACATTCACCGAGGTCGCCGACGTTTTCGTGTGTCAAGTGATAGACAAGAATATTGTATTTGTCTTCAATCGCCTTGACCATGGCCTTTTCTTCATCCGTAAGCCAAAAGAGCGCACCGCCGACGATGGGACCGATTCTCCTATAGTCGCTCCGATTGAGCTTCCCTTCCTTCACGAATTCATGGACAGCGTTAGGGTGCAGGTTCAGCATTTTAATGCGGGCCTCTGCTTCCTTCTTCATCATTTTCCTTGTGACTTCTTCATTCATGATTTTTGACTCCTTTCTCCTATCTCAATCTCTTTCCGAAGCTGCCTTCGGCATCTATGCCGGAACCGATAGGCCGCCAAGCGTCAAAGGCAGGAGTCCCGGAGGGAAGCTCCTTGACGCTTGGCGGCTTATCGGTTATCCTTTTGCCGCGAAGGCGAAAGGTTATTTTCTTTGTATTAAGGCTTGTTTCCTGGCCGCAAACTCCACGGGACTGATGATGGTTCATTCCGTGGGGCTGCGGTCTTTTTATTTGTCCTGTTCATCGGGCAGATTTGTAAGGAAATCCCTTAGCCAGTACAGGGCGGTGAGGTCTTCGATATACTGCTGCTGCAGCTCATCGGCGCTTTCCCGTACGGCTGTTTCCTTATCGTCGATACTGGCGTCAAGGGCCGCCATGGCGTCGCTGATGGAACAGTGCTTCTTATTGTAGTCAATGATGGCATTGACCTGTTCTTCTGTGTATATCATGGTTCATTTTCCTTCTGCCCAATGGTCGAGTGCATTAGGCAACGGTTTCATCCTGTCATGGGCATACGTGACGGGGTCATTGTCGAAACGATACTTCATTGCATCGTACATGCTTCCCAATGCGCTGAGAAATTCTTGATAGAGGAAGTACAGGTCGGCCACGAAAGCGCCTTCTTCCGTATCTTCCTTGCCCGTCATGTCTAAGCGTTCGGTATAGGCATTATTTGCCAAGTGATACAGGTCATGCAGTGATTTACTGAGGCCTGCGGCTACGATGAAGGCCATATCCAAGGTGATTTCCCGTTCCCGTCCTTCCACCTGTGTGATGATGTTCAGTTCGTTCATCAGATAGCGGATGTCTGAGCTGAGTTCCTGCAATTTTTCCCTTACGTCGCTTGTCATATACTTTTTCATGATGATGGCTCCTTTCCCTTCTGTAACTCTTCCCGAAGCTGCCTTCGGCATCTATGCCGTAACCGATAGACCGTGATCCGTCAAAGGCAGGAGTCCCAACGGGAAGCTCCTTGACGGTTCACTGTCTATCGGTTAACCTTTTGCCGCGAAGGCGAAAGGTTACATTCTTTTTATTAAGGCTTTTGATCGCGTTTTTGCTTTGAGCGAAAAAAATACCGCCTGGCGGCGGTATTTCATCGTTCTATCTGATTTCCTTATTTTGCTTTATCCGTGAAGACTGTGACCGTCAGTCCTTTATGATGACGGAGTTCAGAAAAAACGTCTTCGAGTCTCGTCAGCTGTGTGTCTGCCGTGGGTTCCCCTTTTGTCCAGTACGTGATTTGCCAAGCAGCCCCTTTCGTCCCCGGTGTCAGCGTGAATTTCGGGCTGTAGATGCCGACGAGGTGCGGCAAATTAAGGATGCTTTTCCATACATCATCAACGTTTTTGTGTTGTTCTTTAAAGGCCTTTCGTTCAGTTTTGAAATTGGCCGTAACGCGAGGGATTGTGACGCTTTTTGTTTTCATGAGAGGGACTCCTTTCTTCTCTATATCTGTTTTCCGGAGCTGCCTTCGGCATCCATGCCGGAACCGATAGGCCGTGATCCGTCAAAGGCAGGAGTCCCAACGGGAAGCTCCTTGACGGTTCACGGTTTATCGGTTAACCTTTTGCCGCGAAGGCGAAAGGTTCATTTCTTCGTATTAAGACTTCTTTTGCAAAGAAAAAGCGGCCCAGGCAGGGCCGCTGCGGCTAGAAAAGATTATCGGGGTCGTCATTTTCGACGGCTTCTTTACGGAAGGAATCGCCGTCACTGTTAAGGATACGGTTCAGTGTTGCAAAACGGCAGGCAAAATCAGTATCCATGAGTTCCTGCGCTCCCATGGCAAGGACTGTTTCAAGAAGTCCGTTGAAATCGTCATCATAAAGGATGTTCATCTGGTCTTCACTATCATCAAAGGATTGAAGCAGGCTGTCTCCATTGAAACCGAAGTAATCGTCATCAAAGCTGAAATCTCCCATCAAGACATCTTTCAGATAGTCGCCGTTCCAGTCATATTCCTGGCAAACATCGACGAAATCCTGCATGTCCCAACAGGTATATTCTGCGAAAAGCCCCGTTTCGTCATACACGTAATTCACGAGACTGGAAATATCCGAGGCGTCGGCAAACAAGGTTTCGAGATAAAGGCGGGCGGCTTCTTTCTTAGTAACGAAAATATCTTTTGCTTTAGTCATGGTAAGGACTCCTTTCAAAATAACTATGCTTTATTATGTCTTTTTTACGGGGAAGCCGCCCTGCTCTGGCCGTTGCCAGAACAGGGCTTTTCCTTTAGATATAACCTCTTTCACATAAGCTGACGAACGTGCCGTCCCCAATGATGATATGGTCAAGGACGGGGATTTCCATGATTTGGGCGGCGTCGGCGATTCGCTGAGTAACGACGATGTCTTCATGACTCGGTTCGGGGTTTCCAGACGGGTGGTTGTGCAAAAGGACGATAGCGGCGGCATTGTAACGGAGTGCATAACGGAACACTTCCCGACTCTTTGCCAGACTGGCGTTAATCGTCCCAATGGTCAACGTCTGCACAGCGATGAGCTGATTCTTTGTCGTCAAATAGACGGCGCGGAATTCTTCCTGCGGTAAATGACGCATGTCTTCCATGACATAACCTGCAATCGCCTGCGGCGTGCTGAAATCTGGGGCCTGCTGTTTTACTTCTTCCTGCCGCATGCGTTTCCCTAATTCAACGGCGGCGCACAGTGCAAAGGCGCTCTTTTCGCCGATGCCTTTGATGGCCGTCAATTCCTGTACGCACGTTTCCCCTAAATAATAGAGTTTCTGCTGGGGCAGGGTTTCCATGACCTTGTCCGCCATTTCGACGGCGCTCTGCCCTTTGCGGCCTGCAATGTTCCCAATGATGAGGGAAAGCAGTTCGCTGTCTGTCAACACTTTCGTTCCGTATGTTTTCATCTTTTCCTGTACCATCATGATTAACTCCTCCTTGTATGTGTCCCTGTTGTCCAAGCTCCTGCCTGGGATGTCTATCCCAGAACCGGCAGGACCGGGAGCCGTCAAGGAGGAGTCCCAACGGGAAGCTCCTTGACGGGTCACGATCCTGTCGGTTATCCTCTTGGCCACCAGGCGGCCGAGAGTTATTTTCTTTTTATTAAGGCTTTTTTTGGCCCTAATAAGCCCTATTCATTCCTAATAGGGTCAAAAAAAAGACGGAACGAACTGTGTTCCGTCTTCGCATCGATTAAAAAGGGGGTTCATCGTCATCTTCTTGAAGCGCATCGTCGGCTTGTGCTATATCTTCTTCGGGAACATGTGCCCAATACAATGCCCTTTCCAAGCTTTCGCATAAATCCGTGTCCGTTACTTCTGCTACGGCTTCAACGATACTTCGCATAGCTTTGACGAATCGCTTGGCCGTTTCTTCGCCTGCAACGTTCTCAAAATAGGCTTCGGGGTCATGCATGTCATCTTCCAGTGTATAGATGGCATGCCCTACTTTTTCATTAAGCATTTCTTTTTCTTTGTCGTTCATTTGGAATTTCTCCTTTCTTTTTCAAAGCCGCCTTCGGCATCTACCTCATAACCGATGAGCCGCAGGCCGTCAAAGGCAGGAGTCCCAAGGGGAAGCTCCTTGACGGCTTGCGGCCTATCGGTTAACCTTGCGCCGCGAAGGCGAAAGGTTAATGGCTTTGTATTAAGGTCTTTTCGTTCCTAATAAGCCTTAATAAGCCTTATTCATCCCCATTAAGACTTATTAAGCAGTGTTATTTGGCATTATTAGGACTTATTAAGCACTATTAAGCTTTATTAAGGCTTCATAAGGCTGGCCTGGCATCAAAAAAAGCCCTACTGAACGATGTATCATTCAGTAGGGCTTTTTATTTACTCGTAATGTGTCCAACAAGATAAAAGCTTAATCGTCTGTGTTTCTTCGTATATTTTATATACCAGGCGATGTTGAATATTGATTCGCAGTGAATAGCGGTTCTGCCATTTTGGCTCCAATTTTTCAGCATGATGAAACGGGTCAACATATAAACCGTCAATAAGTTTTCCCAATTTTTTCACCATTGCAGGATATTGCTTTACTTTCATATAATCCTTTTGAAATTCTTTTGTATATTCAAGCTTATACATCGGGAATATCCTCTAACGAAGTAAAAGGAATTCCCTTTTCTTTTTCAGCACGGTCTAATTTTTCTGCCATTCCGGGAACGCCATATACATGTAATGTTTCCATCAAAGAATCGTAATCAGCTTTACCTAAAATAACTACGTCATCCATGGATTCCTTGTTTGTTGCAATAACAGGGATGTTGTTTTCATTGACTTCCTTGGCGATTTTAAAGAAATCTTTTCTTGCTTTCGTCTGACTCATAATTTTCATGATTATCACCTCTATAGATATTATATCATTCATGTACATGTACTTCAATAAGTACATGTACATGAATGGATACATCAAGCATCTTTTTTAGCCTTATCGTTTTTACGTTTGCGTTCACAGAATTCAAAGTCATCCAAAAGGATACGCCAGTATTCGTGCTTTTCGCCGTCTTTGTCGGTGTAGGACACGAAGTCCATGTGGCCGTCAACCTTAATCTTGTCTCCCTTGTGGAAATAGTCGGAGATGATTTCAGCCTTCTTGCCGAAAGCCGTGACCATGAAGAACTGCGGTTCCTTTTCCTTGGTCTTGAAATTGTAGCGATTTTCAGCGATAGTGAACAATGCGATTGCTTTCTGAGTTGATGTAAACCGAACTTCAACGTCTTTTACTAAATTACCCATTACATCAATGTGGTTCATAAGTCATCTCTCCTTTGTGTGTGAACCTTATACCTGTATCTGTCTTCCGAAGGTCCTGCCTTCGGCATCTACTTAAAAACCGCCGGGGCCGGCTGCCGTCAAAGGCAGGAGTCCCGGAGGGAAGCTCCTTGACGGCTGCCGGTCCTGGCGGTTATCCTTGCCGTCCGAAGGCGCCGAGATTATTTCTTTTTATTAAGGCTTGTTGTGCCGCAAAAAGCCCTGGGAAAAGGTCTTTTCCCAGGGCTTCGTCATTTAGATGTAGGCAACGTGCCGATAGCTCAGATAGAGACTGTCCAGTTTCGGAAATTCCTTCTTGAGCCTATCTCTGAGGGCGCTGTTCTTTCGTTTCAGTTCGTTCCAGGCCGCCTTGTTTTCCAAGAGGTCGTCGGGAACGTCCATTTGGAACATATCCGAGAGTGCTTCAAGTCCTTCTTCTTCCGTAAGGTACGATGGACCGTCATCCAAAAGTTCGGGATATTTTTTATAGATTTTCTTTGATGTATCATCGTCGGTAAAAAGAATCGTTTCGATACGCCAGGCGTCGTTAAAGAAGCGTTTCCGCTTATCGTTCGTCTCGAAAATCCCTGCGCCTGGCTCTTCCGAGATATAGGCCAGATGTACGGGAGGATAGCTGCGGCAAAGGGCCCGCATGGCTCCTGGCATCGGTTTCCATGCCGTGTCAGTCCAAACGGTGAAGGAAACGTACTTGTCCCCGTCAGCGATATCTTCGCTCATACTCGTGACGTAGCCGCGACATTCGCAGCGATTTCTGTCAGTGCCGCTGTCTGTCAGGAGTTCCCCAAGCCAGCGGCCTTCTTCTTCGTTTTCGTTTGTCATGAACTGGAAGAAATTTTCCAGTTCGTTTCGGTATGCTTTTTTTGCCCAATAAACATTGACATTACTGCACCAGTTCGGCATGATTCTTGCTCCTTTCTATACACAGGCTTTATATTCGGGAAGGTAGTCGTGCGGCAGGTCATCCATACCGAGGCGGTCGAGGATGCTGAACCATTTCTCGATCCGTTCGTCAATGAGTCGATTCAGGTATTCTCGGTCATCTTTGCTATTGAAATTCAGCAGGCGGTCCGTCGTCACGACGAGTTGGTATTCCTCGCCTTCTTTCCGATGGTCGCACAGCCATACGGCATTGCGATACCATTCGCCAAAGAAGCAGCAGTCCATTTCTTTTATCGCCGTCCATTCTTTACGGTGGATGGGCCGAAATGTCGCATAGCCTGCTAACTGCTGAAAAAAGATTTCCTTGGCCTGTTCTTTCGTCATGGGTTCACTGAGATAGAAGGCGCGGTCATCCAGTGTTTCGATGTAATACGAGTATTCCTTTGGTCGGCAGAGCCGTTTTGCGTAGGCGGCTGCCATGCTCATCAAATCTGCTAATTTCGTCATTTTCATCTCTCCTATCTGAAATCAAAACGTCAAATGAAGTTCATCTAAGCCTCCTTCCCTGGCTTCTCGAAGGTCCTGCCTTCGGCATCTGCTACAAAACCGATAAGCCGTGATCCGTCAAAGGAGGAGTCCCAACGGGAAGCTCCTTGACGGTTCACGGCTTGTCGGTTAACCTTTTGCTGCGAAGGCAAAAGGTTACATTCTTTTTGTTAAGGCTTAATAGTGCTTATTAAGGCTTGTTGTGCAGGAAAAAGCCCTGGGAAAAGGCTTTTCCCAAGGCTTCGGCAGCTTTATCAGACATTATCTTCAAGCATTTCTTTCATGGCTTCTTTATCCATTTCTTTGATGGCAACATCTTTTCTAATGAGGTAATACGTGATTCCTGTTTCTGTCATGCGGTTTTCCATGTAGTTTCGAGCACTGCGCATTTCGTATTTGTCGTTGATATTATACATATTCGTACCGCTTGCCCGAACAGCCCAAAACCATACTGTATATTTGGGGGCTTCGAGATAGCTTTTATAATCAATGAGAAAGTCACTGAACAAGAAGTAGCTGAAATGCTTTTCCAGCTTTTTGGCGATGATGACTTGCATTTCATGTGCACAGTCCATATCCATATCAAAAACCTCCTTCAAAATATTTCATATAATCTTTTCTAGCCGCTGTGAGGGCCTTTTGGTACATGGCATTGTTTTCTACATCCTCAAGAGTAAGGTCGCAGGCATCGAGTGTTTCTTCAATGTCGCCGCTGATGCAGTATTCATGATTGTTGAGTTCGTAGAAGAACATACTGTATACGAAATCATAGCTTTTCAGATTTTCTTCAAACGTCGATTCCATGTCCTTTACGAATTCGAGGTAAGCGGGTTTATCCGTTTCACGGATGAAGCAGTTACTGCCAATCGATACGAGTTCATCCGGCGATGTGACACCAAGGCGCACCATTTCTTTTTCAAACTGCTTATCCGTGAAGGCACAGCCCAAGGGGATGGCCTTGAATTTTTCGTCCATTTCATGTTTCCAAGTGATATACGGGTTCTTCTTTTGTATTGTCATGATTGATTCCTCCTTGTATGTGTTCCTGTCGTTCAGGCTGCTGCCTGGTACATCTGCCATAAAACCGGCAGGTCCGTGAACCGTCAAAGAGGAGTCCCGGAGGGAAGCTCATTGACGGTTCACGATCCTGTCGGTTATCCTCTTGGCACCCAGGCGCCAAGAGTTATTTCTTTTTATTAAGGCTTTTTTTGACCTTAATAGGTCTTATTAGAGCTTAATGAGGTCTAAAAAAGCCGGAACGAAGTTGTTCCGGCTTCCTTGCTATTTCCGAGTACTGGGAATAAACAAGTACCCACACGATACAGGATAAACGTCTGCGGCATCCCTGCTTTGGTTTTCACTGTAGCCGTGATGGTTCCAGCCTGCTTTGAACTGCACGTACTTTTCATGGGCACTGTGACTAATCCATTCATCCGGTGTATCAAAAGCTGGTGCGGCCGTATCGGCAAAAACAGAAACACTCATACTCATAGTCACTGCGAGAATCAAACCTGTGAACTTCTTCATTTTCATCTCTCCTATCTGAAATCAAAACGTCAAACGAGGTTCATATAAGCCTCCTTCCTTGGTTTCTCGAAGGTCCTGCCTTCGGCATCTGCCACAAAACCGACGAGCCGTGATCCGTCAAAGGAGGAGTCCTGGAAGGAAGCTCCTTGACGGTTCACGGCTTGTCGGTTAACCTTTTGCTGCGAAGGCAAAAGGTTAATTTCTTTTTATTAAGGCTTTTTGGGTTCCTAATAGGTCCTATTCGAGCTTATTAGTGCTAAAAAAGCCCTGGCAGAAACATTCTGCCAAGGCTTTTTTCTTATTCTGCGTAGTCACATCCCCATGCGATTTTAGCGAAGTCTGGTTTTGTTCCTTCATCGTTCTTTTTATTGACTTCAATGAGCGTCGTGTAGTCGATTCCTTTTCCTTTTGCATTGACGAGAATCGGCATGATCCATTTGATGCGAATGTCTGTACGGCCTTTTCCGACATGGTAGATGGCATTGTGTCCACAGCGGATATGCATGATAGGCGACTTATGGTGTCCTGTCCTCTTCCCCGTTCCTGTACGATTCAAATATTTCACCGCATTTCTCATTTTCCGGATGCGTACGCCGACGTCGTGCCCAACGTTGAAGACAGCTACGGAGCTTGGTGAATCTTTTGCTTTTCCACCTTTTCTTAGCGGTTTGTAGTGATTTTCTGAATCCAGGTGGATTTCAGTATTGACGGTATTGATGTACATCAAGATGTTGATGATAACCTTGATCCAGTAGGATCGCTGTGTAGTCTCTTCGTTGATAGTCTGCCGTTCAGTGTCTGTCAGAGTCATATCGACGGCAATCTGTGTGCCAGCTTTTGCGTTTGGATGTGCTTTCACGGCGCGATCGACCCTATCTATTTCGATAGTGCGCTGAACATATTCCAGGCAGTCCGGGTCACGCAGCAGTGATTCAAGGGATTCCATCCCGTTTGGAAGGGGGCAGTAGATGACACTGTCTCGTGTCAGGGCTTGGCTGCCGTCTGCTTTCATTGGCAGCATCGAAAGCCATTCGATGTGTTCTGACTGTTTCCGATGTTCTCGCAAGGTTTGATACATTTCGGTGTCACTTCCTTTTTGTGAAATTGTAGGAAGATATTCTTTCATGATAAAAAAGCCGTCGATGTGAACCTGTTCTTTGGTCATGCGGTCGTATATTGTTCGTGTCGTAGGCAGCCTTACATAGATGCCCCAATAGGGAATCTCCAACATATCTCGTGTGAGTTTTAATTCCGCTTTGCTGCTTTCGACGTGCTTACAGATTTCTTCCAAAAGGTCTGGGTGAATGTCATAGATGGCTTTTGCCTTGCGCCAATTATAGACAAAAGCATAAGCCTTGGCTCGTTCGATTTTATCAAACATTTTTGAAATTCGTTTCGTCCCTTTCTTTTGATCTGTTTCATTACGGCTTTGCTGTAAGGCAACACATACATGCCATTCTCTCATCATCGCCTGGATGTCCAGTCCTGACTCAACCTCACGGGTACTAAGGTAATAGGCATCTGGGGTTTTCGATTCATCTTGTCGTATCCGTTCGGCTCGTTCAAGAATTTCCTTGTGATTCATGGCCTCTGTAAGGACCTTCCAAGGGACGGAATTGCGGATATCAATGGACTTCATAATACTTCACATCCTTTTATTTTGGCTACCCCTTCTATAGATGAAAAGCCGGTACGTGAAATCACGTCCGGCTTTTCCTGGGATTTATAGCTAGATAGGAGAGATAGTCAGGTATTTAGATTTACAGATTTGTTTTGAAACTATTACTGTTCAAAAGCCGATGCAGCCATGTAGTCGTAGTTTTCACTGTAGCCATGCATGGAAGCTTCTTCTTTCAATTTAGCGGCTTTTTCCTGCTGAGAAGCTGCCAGCCATTCCTGCGGGCTGTCAAAGGCCGGTGCAGCCATGTAGTCGTAGTTTTCGCTGTAACCATGCATGGAAGCTTCTTCTTTCAGTTTAGCTGCAGCTTCCTGCTGAGAAGCAGCTAACCATTCCTGCGGCGTGTCGAATGCCGGAGCAGCAGCAAAAGCAGAAATGCTCAAGCTCATCGTCATAACAACCAGACCTGCGATTTTTTTCATGTTTTTCATAAGTCATGCACTCCTTTTTACTAAAAGTATATGAAAGTATAGTTACTTTGCATCATCATTTTTGATGAACTGCAAATCTTCCAGCGGAATCTTGAGATAATCGGATATGATTTTTGCATCCCTCATCCGGATCAACCCAGGATTGAGCTCAAGCTTTCGATAGGTTTGGGCCGTTATCCCTAGAATATTGCCCATGTCTGCTTGCGTTTTATTTCTCAATCTTCGAGCTTCTGCTAAGGATAACTTCATGTTCCTCACCTCCTGTTGACTATACTTTACCATAGATTAATATATTTTGCAAGAGTTAAAGTATAATTTTCTATAGCTTTTAGTGATTTTCTTTATATTCATAGTCTATTTCTTCATACCTTATGTTGAAAAAAATAGATATTAATAGTAATATTAGATATATGATGGCTGTTCGTATAGGAGGTGCTGTCATGACGATTGGAGAAACCATCAGACATATCCGGCAGCTCCATGGTATGTCACAAAAAGAATTGGCTGATATTTGCGGTGTCAGCATGGGCGCCGTATCGGCCTGGGAGCAGGGACGCAACGATCCAAGACCGCGTGCTTTAAATAAGATTGCCAAATACTTCAACATCCCTGTGAATACCCTGCTTCATCCGCAAGATGTTAATCAACTGTATATCGAAAGAGAATTTCGGGAACCGGGAACAGACCATTCCCCGCAGGAAGAGAAACTGCTTCGCCAGTACCGGCAGCTCTCAAAGCTTGGCAAGGAAACGGTCGATGCTGTCATCGACGTGCAGCTGAAAGGTCAGCAGGAGGCATATCCTACCGCAGCAGAAGAAACGGTAGGTGTCTTCAATGAACCCCATAAGCTCTATGCACAGATGAAGACCGTCAGTCCGGAAATACGTCAGGAACTGGAACGCTATCTTCATTATCTGCTTGCCAAGGAAGCCTCAGAGAATCATGACGAGGACCAAAAGGATAAATCTGAATAAGCGTTAATAAGACTTAATAGTGTTTTATAAGCCCTATTAAGTCTTATTTGTTTTTATTAAGGCTTTTTAGCGGCTGCGTGTCGCTCAAAAAAGGGATGCTGCACGATTCTGTGCAGCATCCCCTTTCTCGTTATCTGCGATATTCAAAGCACATGCTTGCAATGTCAAATTCCGCGTCATCCGGGTCGATGTTAAGTTTCTTTCCTTCACGCTTTGCAATATTGATGGCATCGCGGACAGCTGGGTGTTCATGGTCGCAGTCATTTTCATAGTAGGCTGCGACGGCGAGTTCCTGCATGGCTTCGTAGCGGCGTTCCATGGCAATGAGCTGACGATAGTATTCTTGATTCAGATAATCCTTAGCTTTGTCGCCATGGAAACCGTGGACTTCCAAGAAATCCAGGGCGTCGTTCTTTTTCTCCATTTTCAGTCTTTCCCAAGGGTCTGTTGTGTGACGGTGCTTCACGATATAGGTCTGTACGAGGGCCTTGAAGGCCGCAAGGTCTTTTTGCGTCATGGTTTCTCTCCTTTACCAAATATTCACAGTTGCCGGGCTGTCATAGTCATAATCGATGTGCTGGGCGTACATATCGACAATCATATCCGGGAACAGCTTCTGCATCCATTCACGCCATGATTCCAGCATAGAAATCAACGTGTTCGGGTCTTTTTCTTCCGTGTGCAGGATACGCTGTAAAAATTCCCGGCCTTCTTCTTCATCGGGGTAGTCATCGACATGTTTGTTGATAAAATCCAGTTCCGGCCGCTTGTCTACGATACGTCTATCAAGATTGCATTCCAGACACCATGCTTCGGAAACAAAGAAATCATCAACGTCATTCGTCATGTACAAGTCGACATAATCTTCCGTGAGATAGATATAGTACATGTCATCAAAAATTTTCACAAAATCGTCTACAAGCTCGTTGCACGGGACGTTGGCCGTATCGGTCACGAAGATGAAATAATAGCCGTGTGCGGCCTTTTCAATAGGGCCTACTTCTTCATCTTCGTATAGGTCAACCCAATGACCATCATAGTTGAACGGATGGCCGTTAATGATGCGCTGACGAATCGTGTTCAAACCTTCTACATCTTTCCGGGTATAAATAACATAACGTGTGACACAGGTATTTGCCATGGAAAACCATCCTTTCTACATCATAATCATAAAGTCATGGATATAATCGAGAATCTCAGTCCCCATGTAGTGGGCCGCCATGTACAGTCCTACATGTGTGAGGATAATATTCATCTGACCATCTCCTTTCGGCAGCTTGCCTTCGTTGGCCATCCAAAAACAGGAAGGAAGCCGGTCGTCAAAGAGGAGTCCAACGGAAGCTCCTTGATGATCGGCTTCCTTCCTGTTATCCTAAAGCCGCGAAGGCGCCAGGTTCATGGCTTTTTATTAAGGCTTGTTTTCAGCGCCGCCCTTTTCCATGAAAAAGCCCTGGGATTCAAAGAATCCCAAGGCTTTTTATCACCAAATGTTCACGGTCGCCGTCTTTGTATGGTCATACTGGATATGCTTTGCATTGATTTCAGCAATACAGTTCGGATATTGTTTTTCCATTTCTTTGTACCATGTATCAATCTGTGCTGTCAGTGCTTTCGGGTCTTCTTCATCGGTTCCTAAGACACGTTGCAGGAAGTTGCGGCCCGTTTCTTCGTCATCTTCTTCTACGGTATTGATGAATTCCAGTTCCGGCCGTTCTTCACAGATTTCTTCATCAAGTATCCCATCAATGAGCCATGAATATTTGACGGCGAACTGATAGACATCATTGGTCTGAAATTCGTTATGTTCTATGTTTCTCCCGTTTTCTTCGATATAGATATAATGCATATCGGTGCGGCCGCTGAGAAGGGCTTCGATAAAGGCAAAGCACGGCGTATTAACGGATTTCATCTTGATTTCAAAGAAATAGCCGTGCGGCGCTTTGAATATGGGCGTTTCCATCCATATTTCGTTTTCCTTCGGTGCTAAATAGGTCGGCGTGAGCCATACCCGTTCTTCTTCCTTGTCTCCGACAATATAGATTCGTTTGCCTTTGGAATTGTAGTACATGCCCGTATCAAGCATAGCATACAGGCGTTTCAGTTCCTCTACATTTTTTGAGGTATAAATAATATAAGTCGTATAGCATACCGTATCGTACATCATGCCACGACGCCCCCTTCCTACATCGTAATCAAAAAGCCATGGATGTAATTGACGATTTCCGTACTCAAGTAGTACGTCACCATATACATTCCCAGTTGTGTAAGGATGATGTCCATGTGAATCGCTCCTTTCTTTCGGTGCCTGCCTTCGGCATCTGCTCAAAAACCGCCAGGGTCGGCAGCTGTCAAAGGCAGGAGTCCCGGAGGGAAGCTCCTTGACGGCTGCCGATCATGGCGGTTATCCTCATCGTCCGAAGGCGTTGAGATTTTCGCTTTGTATTAAGGCTTTTGCTGCGCAAAAAAATTGTCGGAACCGATGTTCCCATCAGCTCCGGCAATTTCTAGGCGGCGCTCATATCAATATCTTCCGTGTTGCATAACAACTTGGTCATCTTTGAATATTCCACACAGGCTTTGTTGACTTCTTCCGACGTTGCCACCTGCTTATTGGCGAAAAGCTTTGCCTGTTTGATTTTTCCTTCACGGATTTCAAGCAAGGCAATGATGCTTCCGTCATCATCCGTGACGACGACGAGCTGTTCCACACGGCCAATGGAGTTGGCATAGGATAAGGAGCAGTTCCGCAGGGTCATAGCAATCTTCTTGAGTTCGCTTCTCTTTTCGACACAATGGAACTGGTATCCGTCGATGCATTGATGAAGTGCCTTGATGATGGCGCCGTCGATGGGGAAAATGACCTCACGGTCTTGCTGTTCTGCAATGGCTAAAGACAGCCAGTCATGGATTTTGCTTAACGGTACAGGTGTTTCAGCGTATTTCTGCCGTGTGAGTTGGTCTGCCGAGTGCCACAAGCGGAGAATATCGCTGTCCCATTCTGACCATTGATGGATAATCCTGTTTACCTTCATGTCATGGCAGAAGGGATAGAAGGTAGTGATGAATTCGATGATATCATCAATCGTCCGGCAATCGTCCGTAACGCCGCCGTACTGGCCCTTGCGGCGCTTCGATAATTCTTTGAAGACCGGGAAGGCCATGCAGGCCATGTCTTTCGTCGGCAGTGAAAAGGCTTTGCACAGGGCATACAGGTTTTCATAGGCAAGATGTTTCCGTACAAACGGCGTATTGGGAAGCCCCAGGGACGCTATAAGTGCGTCATTATAGCTCATGCCTTTCTTTATGTGTTCATCCCTATTCTTTTCCCAGTCATCCGGCAAGGCTTCGATTTTAACGACGTCTGTCAGCCATTCATGATAGGATAACGTTCCCTTGCCGCCGTAGGGAAGCGCTTCGGCATCCCAAAAGCGTACTTTCTGTGTTATCGTAAGGACACTGGCGAAAAGCTTAATGTCGTGATGGCTCGGCAGGAATAACGATTTCGGCTGAAATCCAAGCTCTTTCATGTGGCGGTTGACGGCACTACGCAAGGTCTTCAAGAAGTCCGTCTGTGACCCTTTGCGGATATAGTGGTCGGCGGCGATATACCATAACGCCGTCTTTTCCTTCATGGCGTCGAAGGAGTCCATGAAGCCTAATTCCTGCTTTCTGTGAATATCTTCCTTGACGCTGTCGTACTGCCAGTAGGCACGATGATGCTTGAAATCAAAGACGTATTTTTCACGGATGTTGCGAATCAGTTTTCCCCCATAGCGGTGTTCCCGATTGAGACTGATTCCATCGTAGACGATACGCAGTTCGATTTTGTCCTTGAAGTCGATGAGGTTCATCTTCAAGGCATAGGGCATCATCTGTTCCGTATCATGATTGAAATCGATTTCATTGCCCTTGTGCTTCGCTCCACATACAGGGCAGGTATATTCTTCACCGTATTGATACCACCGATTGAAATAGGCGATGCTTTGGCAGTAGAAGCAAAGCCCTTTGAATTCCTTGTTTTCCGTATCGTAGGAAACGAAGGCCGTTGGCGCCCCATTGAGCTTGTAGTCGACCTGTTGGCCGCCCATCACCATTTCCGCTATCTTTTTCATCCGTATCACTCCAATCCTGCAAATAAGCTGTCTTCGTCGTTCTTGGCTTTTTCCAAATCGGCTTCGATGGCCTTTTCCTCGGCTTCTTTCTTTCGTTCCGCTTGGGTCTTTGCCTGTTCTTCCTTCTTGGCTTTCTGTTCGGCGTCCTTCTTCGCCTTTTCTTCGGCCAACAGGCTCTTCTTGTGCTTGTTGAGGAGCAGGACGGCCATGTCGAGGGCTTTTTCCTGGGTATCACAAAAGCCTTCAAGGAACTTCGTCCGCTCCGGCTCTTCCGAGTGTTCTTTGTCGTAGATAATCAGATTTCTGATGAGGCTAAGAAAATTCAACTGCATGGAAAACATGCGTTCCATATCCGTGACATGCATTTCGTTCTTCATACTATCCCATCCTTTCCAGTCGGCAGACCACCTCAGCCCCTCGCTTCCGGTGCTGCCTTCGGCGCCCTCTCTAAAACAGGAAAGGCCCCTGGTGACAAGGACGGCGCAGCCGTACATTTTATCCTTGTCTCCAGGGACCTTTCCTGTTAACCTATGGCCGCGAAAGCCAGAGGTTAAGCCTTTTTATTAAGGCTTAGGCGTATGAAATGACGATCATTGGCAAGGTTATTTTCCCGCAGCCTGTTTCGTTATGGCCGTTAGCTCATAGTCCATTTGCTTTCAGGTAAGCGGAAAGTTTGCGGATTCGCTCTTCTTTGAGTTTGCAAATAAATGAGTCAATGAAAGCAAAATCGATTTTTCCGGTATCGGTAATTGGTAGTTTCAATGTCAGATTTCTGAACGTCTCATCGACATCCCGAACTAAAACAGAAAGCAAGATTTTTTTCTGTTGGTTCAGCAGTGTAGAGAAAAATAAAACAGAGTCTTGGGTCAGTTGGAACTTAGGAATAACTCGTCGGACAAATTGTCCTGCATACCAGGGTTTCTTTCTAAAAAAGAAGTCCATCTGTAAAAGGCCAAGGCTCCATATTCCAGCGGGATTGATATTTTCCTCGTTAATGAAACCAGTTGTGCTAAAAATGCCTTGGTTAGTGGAGGTGCGCGTTATATAATCATAATCATTTCCTGGAACTAAAAGATTTGCATTGAAGCTAGAAGTACTTTCTATTTCAAATAAGTTTCCCATTTTGAAATCGCAACACTTGACCGTTTTTAGTTTTTCATTAAGCAGAGTATTCATTTTTCTTGAGGTCGAATCTTCATCTATATCTTCTTTTAAAATATCGCTGACTTCCCACACTAGATAATCCAAAACATTTTTTTTGAAATCGTTGAGTGTTGGTGTCGTATCAATTGGCGCACTCTGATTCCAGTCGCTTCCTTTTTCTGGCTGGATAGTTCCCTCATAATAGTCACTTTCCTTCAGGTAGTGCAGCTTTTTCTTACCGAATTTCACGAGATCAACGACTTCTGCATAGCGTTCCTTTGCATGGTTAGTATCAATCAAGTTTCGTTTGGCCTTCTTACGGTTCGTTCGCGTGTAGCCGTCATTGGTAAAGTCGATGAATTTCACTACACTGTCTGGTTCATGCGGGATGCCGACCTGAAAAACATAGATATTTGTCTGAACGTTGGATTTTCCGACAAAAAGATCCACCGGCATTTTGATGCTAGCAAGCAGTGTCGAATGTTTAAGGATTTTCTTATTATAGTCTATTGCCTTGCCACTCCCAGCACTGTTCTGAATAATAACAGCAGCATAGCCGGACTGCATCATCGAGAGCGCTTTTTCGACGAATACCATACCGTTTCCGGGTGCAGAATAGGGCGGATTAAGCACGAATGCCGTTGCAGGGAATTTATCGTTCGGATGGACGAAACCATAATTGCCATCAAAGTCCTTGAGTGAATCCCGGTTCATGATATTACTAGAACCGTCTCCCATCAAGATCATGTTGAGGATAGCGAGCATATAGATTTCCGGCAGAATTTCCAGTCCGAGAAGTTGATTTGCCTTGATATGAGCTTCCTTCATGCGGAATTCTTCGGGGCTTTGGATTTTCTCCTTCGCATCGTCAATCATGATATTCATGGCAGCTACGAGCAGGCCGGCACTGCCGGTCGCAAAATCCCATACATAGCTGTCCTTGTTGACGCGAGCAAGCTTCGCAAGCAGCGTCCCAACGTAAGTCGGTGTGAGGACAACGTCATTCAGCTTGTCCTGGGTAAATCCAAGCCAGTTGTACATTTCATTGAAGAGCTTTCCAGTGAAGTCGGTCGTAAGGCCAATCCTGTAGTAAAGCCCTAAATCATCAATGACCTTCGAAAAGACGCGCTTGAGCTGTGTTTCCCCGTTAATTGGCTTGTTGATATTGCTGTTCGTAAGCAGCTTTTCCGAAAAGTTTTCAATAATGAGCTTCTTCTTGTCGGCCGGGACATTTTTTTCAGTCAGGAAAGAATTGATTTTGCGGAGCATGATGTCGCCGTCGCGATCATCTTTCTCGATGCTGCCCTTTAGGTCTGCTTTTTCCAGGGGCTTTACTTTTCCTTTGATGCCGAGGTTGGCGATAATGGACGCTGCAACCAGATAGACACGCGCCGATTCTCCTAGTCCGCTTTCGTTTTTATAAATATCGTTGTTGAGCTTCGTCAACCGTGCTGAGATTTCCTGTTCGCGTTCCGCTGTAATGGCTGCTCGTTCTTCCTTCGTGAGGTTGAGCATCGTCAATCTTTCTGTGAATGCGTCAAAATTCTCTTGGCGGAGGAACGAAAGGTCGGTATACTCTCCTACCTTCTGTCCGAAAGCAAGATTCTTCCTGGATACGAAATAGACCCCAATCTCATGCTGGAGTGTGCCGCTTGCATCCTTGTATCCGGTAACGCCGATGGCGATGATATGCTCATAGTCTGTGTATTGCAGGACGGCCATTGCATAATGGATGGCACCATTGACCGCATATTTATTGATTGTATTGTAGTCGAACGAATTATCTTTCTTTTTCAGTACAGGATTGCCGTTACTATCCAATTTGACCAGCTTATCCTTATACCCCTTATATTCAATGAGAATGGGAAAATATTCGAGCTTTGCGTTTTGGAGGAGCAGCTTACAGTCTGGACGATTGCCGCCTTTTCCGCCAGATTTCGATGCATATTCATTGAGTGCATTATCGATTTCTTCGTTCAAGCTATCTTGTTCCATCTTGTAGTCGAGTTGATAAGATTTGAGCCAACCGTTTACCAAATCGGCAATCTGCGGCTCAACCGATTGAATTTTTGCCATAATCTTTCCCTTCCTTGTGTTTTTCGATATATTCCAAGGCAGCCAATCGCAAAAAGGCCGACAAGGATAATCCATATGTCTGTGCCTTTTCCATGAGCAGATCTTTTTCTCCCTTGGATAAGCTGATGGAAATAGGTGTTCTTTTTCCTTTGTTTTCCATGGTTATGTTCCTCGATATTATGTTCGGTATAGACTTTATTTTACCAAAAATTAATTAATTCTTCAATAAACTAGTGAAAAAATAACGGCTGCCTTCATTGATGGAAAATCCGTTTCATTCTTTCGTACACTTCCGGAGTAAAGGCCGCCCACTTTTTATACATACGGTCCTGTTCCCTTTTCTTCTTTTTCCATTCTTCCGGCCATATACCTTTGATGAAGTTTTGGATAGGATAGTCTTTATAGACAGGGCCTGCATAATCACAGTAGTAGAGTTCATCAAGATCAATCGCTTCTGTTGTCGCAAATTCCTGACCATTGAAAGATATACCGGTATGACCACAATAGTCTGAAAAGACTTTAATCTCTTCTTTTTCGTCGGCAGCCTGGAAGGAAATGCCGTGATCTTCCCGGCTTTCTTCGTCCATCTTTTTCGCTTCCTTGACAGTCATATAGTATCTTTCAAGGTGCGGTGATATGCCGTGAGCCTTCCGGAAGGCATCGCAATAAGCTTCATAAAGCGTTTGGAAATCAGTCGCTGCCGTTCTCTGGCGCACGGCAAAATAAATGTCATCTTCCATTTGCTGCCTGGCAACGATGAAGGGGATTTTCCGTCCACTTTCACTCTTGATATAGCCTTCACGGGCTGCCAAGCGCGACAAAGGCTTCTCTACCAATGCATAAAATGCCTGGGCGTCGCCGTCAGCCTTTTGATAGTCGATGTATGCCATGGCCACGGCAGTGGCTGTTTCTATAGAGATTGGAATGTGGAGTAACTTTTTGCCGGTTTCTTTTACATATGCTGTGAGATTCATCAATGCAGCCATGTCAGTGGATGCAGGAACCATATACCTTTTGAAATAGGCATCCAGATCATCGACGATGGCTTCATAAATTGAGTAGGCCGTCATGCTGCATCTCCCCTATTCAATGACGAACCGCGAAAAGAGATGGATACGCACCGGTTTACGGTCGTATTCTTCTTTTGTTACGTTACTAAAAAGGACGGTATGCGTTTCTTTGCGCCGTGCATCGACGAGGTTCTGCACAATGGTTTTATTGCCGATACGCATCATACGCGGCATGACCGGGCAGGCCGTAATCGTCAAAACAGCGCGATACATCGAAATCTGCCGTTCGCCGGGTTCAAGCTGCATCGACGAAATCTGAATCGTTCCACGGAAGCCGGCTTTCTTGAGGATTTGCGCTGCATTGGCCTTGATGGCCCCGACGAGGTCGGGTTCATCATAGTCCAGGAGCGACGTATACGGCTCTGCATCAGATTTGTAGTACCATTGACGATCCGCTTTGATGTAGACATCCTTTCTGTTCGGGTGCTTGGCCATCCATTCCTTGCCCTTTTCAATCGTATAAACATTGTGCAGCCATTTGCCATTCGTTACCAATACGTGTTTCATAAGTCATTCTCCTTCCCATCAAGTCATCTCATTAAAATTCTATCAGTCATTTTTTCCGTATACAAGGCCCCATTTTTTCGCCTTTTCCCGGAATGTCTTTGCTTTTTCCATCATTTCTGCTTTCTCGGCCTGGGTACAAGCCAGTAATTGATCGGCCACATTTATTGAAACGCACCGCTGCGGCAGGCCAATACGCTGATTCCTTTCTTCACAGAAATAATAGAATTCTCCGTTTTCATCGTAAATACGCTGAAAATGCTTGATTTCACCATTCATGGTGCAAACCAATTCCCGTGTCATAGGTTTAACCCATGCGGCTGTCTTCGCGTCCATCGGGTCTTCGAAAAGCCATTCTAAGCCCTTGAGGAAATCTTCTTTGCTTACATCAGTGACCGCATGCCAGTTTTCATAAAGCAGGCATTTTCCTTCTTCAACGTATTTTTTCCATGTCTTCAATGTTGCCATATCAATCATCTCCATATCATCGCGTATAAAGCCATCATAGCAATACTGTAAATGCAAACTCCGATGTGTTCCTTCGAGGAATTGACCCGGAAGAAGCGCTTGCCCCATCGTTTGCCTTTCATCTTGTAGTTCGGTACGGTCCCGCATATTGCATCTTCAAGGATGTGGAAGAGGCCTCCGGCGGCAATCAGCGCAACGACGACGGCGACGTTTGGCAGCAGCTGCGCTTTCATCGGATTATGCAGCAGGGTCGAGGTCAGATAGTGGATATTCCAGGACACGGGCCTGCCGTAGATGACCGCTCCGGCAAGGAGCAGTACGACGAGCCAGGGCACGAACCAATGACTTATCTGCCGATGCTGCCGTTTGTATTCGTAATCCTTTTGGAATTTCCAGGGCGGCGTTTCCATCATATCCGGCAGGGTGGCCGCTGCGGCGGCCACGATACCGTAAAATGGATTGCCTGTGATGACCATGACAGTAAGCCCGGTCACGACTTTATGATTAATCCATTTCATGAGCGTCTCCTTCTTCAATGACATCCAGCAAAATCCGGTGCGTCTGGCGCGGATTGGTGCTGTCCGTATCGATCAGATACGGAACGACGCAGTCTTTCTGCCAGTCCGTGAAGATGTGCGTGCAGAGATGGCCGTTTTTCAGTTCTACTGCCGGACCGCCTGCTTCGGTCTTCGTCATCTTCGCCCCTTCCGGCAGCTGAACCGTCACTTTGTCCCAGAAGCCGGGATTCGTGATAGGATGCCAGAAGAAGACTTCGTTGTAGCCACATACTTGATAGCATTTATAAATCGTGATGGTTTCCATAGTTTTCATCCTTTCGTCTTGTACTTTTTCCGATGTTTCAAGTTTGCTGCCCGTTCCTTGGCGTGGAATTCTTCGTAATCGCCGATGATTTTCCGGGCATCCTCCAAGTCATCGTCATTGAAATAATCATGAAGCGAAAAGCTGCCGAATTGGTCAATACTTTGGAACATTTCCATGGCAACTTCTAAAATCCGGTCCTGATGCCGTTTAATATTTTCGCTTTGGCTGAATACCGTCAGAGCGAGTTTCCAGTCATCCGTCAGCGGATATGTTTTACGCTTGTGCATGTTCGTGTCATATAAATAGATGTACTGGTTGCCGATGAAAAAGGTGTAGCGGCTCGAATAGAGCTGCAGTGAAATTTTCCATGGTGCCTTCATCTTCTTCGCCTTCCTTTCGAGGAACGAATAAGTCTTAATAGGTCTTTATAAGCTCTATTCGTTCTTAATAAGCTGGAATAGTGCTAAATAGGTCTTATTGGTGCTGCGCTGAAATCGGCGGCCAGACGCGGATCGTGTCGGGGACTTCTGCCTTCTGAGGCGCTTTCTTTGCCTTGGCCGGTGCCCCGGCAGGCAGCGTATTCACAGCTGCTGCTTCATTTCCATAATCGGCAGCATCGACACTGCCGTAATCACTGTAACCGTTGTCGTAGTCGCCGCCGAACCGGTCCCAAATGTCCTGCCGGATGCTTTCTACAGTATTAACGTAGTTGATGGTTTCTGCATAGTTCGGGATACCGCCGGCTTCTTCGACGGCTCCCGGTCCAGCATTGTAAGCGGCTTCGGCAAGGGCATAGTCGCCAAACGTATTGACCTGGTCGGCCAGATACGCTACGCCGCCGTAGATGTTGGATTGCTCATCGTATGGATCGACGCCGAGGGAGGCTGCCGTATCCGGCATGAGTTGGGCGATGCCGACAGCTCCTACAGGGGATACCGCACTGTTATCGAAGTGACTTTCTGCCGTAAAGACAGCGGCTGCTAAAATGGGGTCGACATTGTATTCATAAGATGCGTTGCAGATGTCCTGGGCAATGATTCCTGCATCCGGTTCACCGACATACTGGCTGACCTGGTCATAGACCATTTCATCCGGCGAGGCTGCCTGCGCCGTCATGGCCATGGCGGCCAGCACCAACATGACAATCGTTTTCTTCATTCTCTTTCCTTTCCCTAACATTCAGCCGGGATTTCTTCCAACGGGGCTTTGACCAAGTCGTACCAGGCCGAATTTGTCCGGCAAGCTTCCATAGGATGTTCATCGACAAATTCATTCCAATCATTCATCGCTTGACGGATTGCTTCAATGGCATCAGGGTTTGGAACGCCTTCCAAGACACCGTCGCTGACGGCTGTGAGGGCTTCTTCTAAGTTTTCTGATGTGGCATTTGTCACCATTTCATCGTCTTCAATCAACAGGTAAAGTTCGTATGCATTCATGATCTTTTTCTCCTCTCAATTAATACTTCCATGTACCGATAACGAAATCATCAAGGCTCTGGCCTTTATAGATATAGCCGTGGAGACCTGAATAGTAGAGTTCGCTCAAGTCGATGAGTTCGCTTGTTTCGACGACAGCGCTGTCATCAAAGAAACGATAGCGGCCGTCTTCACAGCTTGAACCGATGTACGTGAAATCATCAATCAAGCTGATTTCCAAGGCTTTACGGTCTTCATCGCTCATCTTCAATACGTCTTTCATGGTAGGATAATTCATCATTTCTACTCCTTTCATCTAAGTAAAAAGCTTTTCTTCGGTTTCTGTGCCTTCGCTTTCTTGTATTCGTCTTCAAAGTCGCCATGCGTGCCCAGGCGTTGTTCGAGGATTTTCACAAGGGGCAATGTTTCTTCGATGGTCTTGCCGTATTTGATGTTTTGGTCCGAGACACGGATGTCAAGATATTCGCCTGCTGGCATTCCTTCATATGTCTTTTGGTACGCTGTTTCGATTTTTTTTGCCCTCGCAATGAGCCTGTCATTGAAATCACCCGGCAGGTATTGTCGTACGCCCTTCCAGGCATTTACGATTCGAATTCCAACAAGCTCTCCTGCTGTTTCTTTTCCTGGCTTTATATCGTTTGCGTTCACGTTTTCTGTGATGATTGCCATCGCTTTGTTGGCTTCATTCATCTCTTCCGTCATGACACTGGCAGCATAGGCAATCTGTTTCTCCGTGCCTTCTGAAAACATATAGATCATCTCCGTTTCTTGTGTGTGTCTCGCAGTCAGAACAGCGGGGATGTCCCCGGCTGTCCACCTGCGCTTTCCGCTGTGTATAAAAAAGCATAGTGTCCGGCCACGGGCAAGGGCAAGCCGCAGGCGCAGCACTGTTTACCCTTGCCCGTGGCCGGCACTATGCTAAACTAACAGGGCGGAAGCGCCTGTTTTTACTTGCTTTTTATTAAGGCTTATTGGCCCCGCCCATTGGTCTGTGATTTGGCTTGTACGACCGTTTTGCCGCGCTTCGGTTGGTTTTCGAGGGCCTGTTTGATTTCCAGCCGTTCCAGACTTTCTTTGACGTATCCCTTGTATTTCGGGAGATAGCTTCCAATCCAGCGCTGAATCGTGTCAGCTTTATATTTCTTCGCCAATTCGGCAACCATGTAGTCCGTCTTTTCTTTATTCGTATGGCAGTAGTTGACGACTGCTTTGGCTTCATACCATGGCATGACCTGCGATACCTTGCGTCCTACTTTCGGCCGGTTCGCTTCCATTCCTTCCGGTTCAAAACCTCTGCTGAGGACTTCTGTGATTTCTTCTTTTTTCGGCTTATCGAATTCAAGGGCAGCTTCGTGCTGCTCCTGGTTGTCTGTATACTTTTCCAGTACCCGGAGTCCCTTATTGAGTTCTTTCAGTGCTGCTTTCCCTTTGGCATCGAGGTTGTTTTCATCACTGGTCATTAATTCCTTCGCGAAACGGGCATTGCCGATTTTCAGCTGCCCGTCGTAGTATTCACGGTCTTTGATGATCGGTACATCGTCGTAGGAGACGTTGAGCTTGCGCCAGCCGGAGTATTCAACAGGTTTCATGCCGCTCTGCTCATGGGTCCACATTTCCTGGTCATCCTGCATCAGTGCGTACAGGAATTGCCGGGCATCATCGCCTTTATAGGTTTCTTTGCCTTCATCGGTTTCCAATGAGACAGCGAATTTCTGCTCAAATTCCTGTACGTTCCGCTGTTCGATTTCTTTCAGGAACGGCTTGACCATCAGCGGTTCTTCTTCAAGCCCTGGCGCCATGAAGTTGCCGTTATAATCAGCGACCAGGGAATGTTTCAGCTCGATGACGAGTCCGTCTTCTTTGCTGCTATAGAAATCCGGCCGTTTGACATCCAGGGCCAGTTCACCATATTTCTTCCTTACGTCGATTTCATTGTTCACTTCTTCATTGGCCGGTACATGATACAGATACGTATCGACACGGTCTTCGATTTTCCGATACGCCGGGTGGCTGCCGAGATAGCGGCATTCGCTCTGCAGGAGCGGAGCGGACTTCTGTGCAAGGTCGAGGTCCGCTTTCTGATATTCCTGCACCAGCAGCCGGGCTTCGGCTTCCTTGATTGTTTCCGGGCTTTCCTGGTAGGCTTCTTTGAAATCATCGTCACCATTGAAGAGTTTCAGTTTTACTCGTTCTTCGATGGCGTTATCCCTTGCTACTTCATCGAAAGCATTTTCCCGGAGCGGACGCATGGCAGCATACTGCAGGCTTTCCGTGACGGTGCCTTTATTCCCTGTTTGCAGCAGACCCTGTTGAAGGGAAATGTCCTGCTTCCAGTCTTGGAATTGGACTTGGAATGATACAGGCTTCCGATAATCTGGATTGTCAATATTCTCGAAAAGACGGCGGTCTTCTTGGATAATTTGATACAGCATATCGTAGGCTTTGTCGCCCTGGAAATGAGCGCCTTTCGGGATGAGCGTATCGTTCATCCGGTAATCTTCCTTCATCGTGATTTCGAGCTGCCGCAGCGGTTCGGCCATCATCGCCTCGATTTCACGGGTTCTTTCAGCTACGCGCTTCAATTCAGCTTCGCTGTAGGCGCCGTTGATGGCCTGGGCGGCTGTATCGCCGCGATAGGTACTTTTATATAAAACCCTCGATGTCATATCATGTTCGAGATATTCCGTGATGATCGGGCAGTCCTTGATTTTATACGGTTTCGTCGCCCCGGCATACTGCAGGAGCTTAGTCATGGCATATTCCCGTTCCAGGAAACGTTGTGCCGGCACTTTTGCATCTTTCCATGTATTTTCGGCAGCCAGTTTCCGCAGCGCTTTCATGCCTTCGAGAGGGTCCTTGAAAAGGGCTTCGTCCGGCATCTCGACACCGTTATCTTTGAGCATCGTCTTGATACGGTCCGTGACTTCTTCTGTTGAAAGCGTCGGTTCCGGTACATAGGGTGGGATGCCTTCGATGTCCTTTGCGTTGTACAGTTTGAATGTCACCAGATGGCGTTTTGCATCCTTTGTGACGAGGAATTCAAATTGTTCCGGTTTCGCGCCTTCTTTGATGTCCCAGCCGGCGTTGCGGATATCCGTCCGGCACATATAGCGGGGGTCGTCAGCGTTGAGGAGCATCCCTTTCAGATAGTTCGCAGAAGTCATGGACTTCCTGCGGAAGGAACCGTCGTCATTCCGTACCACCTGGCACGGCATTTTTCCCATGCTCTTAAAAAAGGCCCCTGTTTCCCGAAGATTCTGGATGACTTCCTTTTCAATGGCCCGGCGCTGGCTCATGCACTTTGCCTCTTCGTCGGCAAAATGCTGCTGCATCTGTTCGAAATTTCCTTCTTTTTTGGCTTCCTTGACTGTTTTGTTGCGGTAACGTTTCCATTGCGGACGGCTCTGCGTCTTCGTCTTCACTTTACCGAAGAATTCTTCGAGACGGTCGTAGGCTTCGTACCGTGTCGGGATATTTTCGTTCCACATGACCAGCATATAGATATCTCCGGACTTATTCGTGAGCCAGTCTTTCCACATGTTCAGGTTCTGCCCCTGGCTGGGATTGGACGAATCGAAAAGAGAAAGCTTCCCTTTTTCTTTGAGGCTGCCGCAGTGGACCTGTTCCGGTGTGTAGAAACGTTTGCCGTAATAGTGTGAACCGACAGGCGCCCGCTTATCCTGTACCATGTTGGCCATGCAGTATTCTTGGAGATAATTGCCTTCTTTAAAGTAATCGTAGTTGCGATGCTTATACTTGCGTTTCGTCATGGCGATCACTACCCTTCGTAATCAAAACCGCTCACTTTGTCATCGTCGATCAGTTCATGGTAGGCTGCCGGGTCTTCCAGCGCCAGTTCCAGTGTGTCCCGGTAGCTGACGCCGTATTCTTCTTCGGCTGCCATGATTTCTTCGGCTTCCTGTTCGCTGATGCCAAATGCCTGCAATTCCTTTTTACGTAAATCCTGTACGTTTTTGTAACTCATGATTCATTTCTCCTTTCAATCACCATCAAGAATCCATCAATCAGCGGTGCGCTTCCGACCCTGCTTCCCCTGCCTGCAGGAGCAGGAGAAGCAAAGGCATGAAGAGCGCGGCTGTCAAAATGAGGAAAAAGAGTTCCAACTGTTTCACCTATCCTTTGTTGTAACTGCGGGCCAGCGTCCGCTGACCATAGGTCGTACCGTCGCTCCAATGGACTTCATCCCATTTGTCACGCATCCGGCCGGAGGCGCGGAAAATGCGGTCCGTCTGTTCGAGGTCGTTGCCGTTACGGAAGTTGATGTTCCAGCAGAAGTAGAGGTCATCCCGGCTGCGGTCGCCCGTCCAGGCGTCTTCGCCGTTGTAGAGGGCCTGCAGCAGGTCGCCGTTTTTCTGCTTGAACAATGCTTTCAGCAGCTTTTCATCGCTGCGCCGGAGGACCTGCGGTGAACCTTCGGATTCGCTGTCTTCACGGTACTTCCTTGTTTTCTTGGGCTTCTTTTCTTTTTCTTGAAGAGGGGCGATTTGGGCGATGATTTCGTCCATGGCGGCCTGGCCGTCCCGGACCGGGGCATTGTGGACGGCATGACCGGTTACGGTGAAATAGCGGTCCTGCGCGTAGATTTCGATGCTGTCCCGACGGAGGCCGCGCCGGCCGTCTTTGATGCTGCCGGTGATGATGATGTGCAGCCCTGTCCCGGACGGGCTCTTTTCGCTGTACGAATCGAACTGCTGCATGATTTTCATGGCCTCATCGTTGATATGGCCGTTTTCGTCGATGCAGTGATCGATGTCGATGCCGACAAAGGGGTCGTTTTCCGTAAAGACAAATCCCAATCCGTCGTAGAGATAGGCGACTTTGCAGGCTTCCGTATAGGTTCCCCACGTCGTCGGGTCATCGACTTTCGCCGGTTTCCCGTTCCTCGGATTGTACGGCATCTTGATGATGCGCGTCTGTCCGTTCCGTCCTTTCTTTTCCCTGTATTTCCAGACAAGCCATTGGCTGCATTCACGTAAGACTCTCGGTATCATCGTCCTGCCCCCTTCTTTTTAGCGTTCCATGTCGCGAGACTGCGTATTTTCCTGCTTGCGTACACTGACGCGGCGTTTCGTCTGTTCCTGTGCTGCCGTCTTTTCGACTGTCTTTTCAACGGTCTTTGCCTTATCCTTTTCGGCAGCTTCACGGCGCCATTTCGCCGGTGTCGCTTTGGCTCTGGCAAGGGCCCGCTTTTCGCTGCGTTCCGCGAGTTTCCGGTTGGTTTCCATCTGACGGCTTGCTTCGTTCAGCTTGGCCGTCGTCTTCGAGAGGACGCCTTCGACAACGTGGTAGGCTTTGGCCTTGATGGCGTTCTTGACCCGGCGTGGTGCTTCCGAGATGGCATGGTACGTATCCTGTACCGTATGGGATACGCCGTCACGGACATCTTTCAGATAGTGGTGTTGGTTCTTTTCGACCGTTTCCTGGAAGACACGGAACGTTTCGGCGACGACCATCAGCTGTTCTTTCGTGATGGCCGGCGTCTGCCGGGAGCTTTCCGTCAGTTCCTTGATGGTCTGTTCCATCTGCTGCATCTTTTCCTGCATGCGCCGGTTCTCTTCGCGCTGCGCTTCCAGTTCCTTGGCGTACATCTGGCTCAGTTTCTTCATCTGTTCACGGAAGGCCTTGCTGGCTTCTTCAAAGGAATCCTTCGCCTTTTCGATGGCCGTCTGTTTGACTTCCTGTGGCTTTTCCTGTTCGTAGGCTTCGCGGCAGTCCGACAGGTTCTGATTGATTTTTTCTTGTTTCTTGGCATGTTCCTGCCATACTTCCGGTTGGGAATGTCCACAGTCCTGTTCCATCTGACGGTAGCCGGACATCTGCTCTGTCATATCCTTGGCAGCTTCTTTCACCGGTTTGAGGTCCTGTTCCGGGACGACCTTTTCGGTCTTCGTCATTTCGGCGACCGTTTCCCGGTACATCTGTTCCTGCCAGGCATCCAGCTCTGCGTCCATTTCTGCCATGTCCATTTCTTCGTCGTAATCATTCCTCATTGTCATCTTCTCCTTTCCATTCATCGGCTGCAATGTCAGCGGTCATCTGATGGGCTGCCGCCAGCATGCAGTTCAGGGCATCGGCGACGCTGTCCTTATATCTGACCATGCCGCCACGGCTCCGGTCCCCGTCAACGGACAGGCAGACGATGGCCTTTTCTACATAGAAATCGAGGCGTTCCATCAATTCATCGGCCATGCCGGCGACTAATTTAATGCTCGCTGCATCCCAAGGCAGGTCGGCCCATTCCGGATGGATAATCAACGGGACGGCATTGGTAAGCGTACTGATGGCTTCGTCGGCTGCGACGTTGGAAGCAATCAGCGTCCTTGGCTGATAGCTCTTTGTCCGCAAACAGATGACGCAGTTCAGATTGAGGTCATCGACGACCTTGAGGAATTCATCACAGATGGACTTGATTTTCTTGTCGACTTCATTCATTGACATTTCTTCCATTTTTTAGGCTCCTTTCAGCGGCTCATGCCTTTGCTTTTTGATGGTTCCTGCGCCGGCCGCCGGACGGAGACGCGGCGTTTCCGTTTCGGCTTGTCCGGAATCGTAATGGATCGATGGATTGGCTTGAAATCGCGTTTCTTTTCCGGCTGTTTTTCTTTGGCCGGCATTTCATTTGCTTTTTGGGGCTGCAGGCGTTCATCGGCTTTAGAAGGTACTTCTTTGACCTGTTCCTGTACTTTGGTCTGTGCTTTTTCAAGGTACTTTTCAATCATGTGGTCCTTGACGTAGTCCGTCATCTTCTGCGCTTCCGCAGCGGCCCGGAAGAGTTCGTCCGGGTCCTTTTCGATGACTTCGGCCCAGCTCTGCAGGTAGGCGACGTGGCTTTCGTAATGCTTCCTGCCCGGTGCGACTCCGTATTCCTGGGCAAGGAACATAGAGGCCATTTCAGCCCGCAGTTCTTCTTTTGCGTAGACAGTTCCGCCGAAGCCGTCGGAACTGGTGATGCCTTCGCGGTTCATCCGTGAGGCGGCACCCGTGGAATGGGCGATTTCATGGGCCACCGTGCCGTAGAAGTCTCCCAGTGTCTTGAAGTCTTCCCTCGGCATGACATGTACACAGTCTTCGGAAGGGACGTAGAAGTTCTGGTCCCTCTGGTCGAATTTCACTTGGGCTTCGCTGTGGGCAATCATCGTTTCCATCGCTTCGCTGCGGTCCTTGGCGTCAATCGTAATGTCATGCTTCTTTTCCGGCGGGATGTTGGCAATCTGGTCGCCATTGAAGACGATGTAGCGCCGTACCAGCGGCGGATTCAGCCGCCTTACAGCCGGTTTCAGCCGGCCCGTTTCCGGATCAGGTTCCATCTTCGGCACCAGTTTCCCCGTCTTCGGGTCTTTTTCCATGAGCGTCTTCGTGTACTGCCAGTATTCAATCGGGATGCCCTTGGCCCCCTTCTTGATGTGCGGCTGCTTTTCAAACGGGACACCTTCTTTCTGCAGGGACTTGACCTGGTTGAATGTCGCCCAGCGCGTATCCTTGAAGTCGAAGTAGCCTGCCGCGACGGTGAGCATCATGTTGTTGATGCCGTGGTACTTCGTGTCCTTGCCCTGCAGGTCGGCGATGAGGTTGCGGTGGGAACGGTTATAATGGCCGCTGTCCCAGAAGAAGGGCTTGCCGGAACGGATGTCTTCGACGACACGTTTTGCTAATTTTTCGCGTTCTTCCTGTACTTTCGGTGGTAACGGCATGTCATCAGCTCCCTTCTAGCGGACCCGTGCCGCATTGTCGGCTTCCGATTCATTTTCCAGTTCCCGCTTTTCTTCGTCACTGAGCAGTTCGGCATCGCGCGGGTCCATGCCGCCGTACTTCTTTTCAAAATCAACGTTTTTCTTGTCTTCCATGTCAATCTCTCCTTTATAGTTTGAAATGATTATCGACGTTATCCGGATAGCACTTATTCAGCATCCTTTCTTTGCTTTCAAGGTATTCCGGCTGACGGCTGACTTCCTGTACCAGCTTCTTGCCATAGTGATGGATGACCCGGTTCAGGCTGTGTTTCTGCAGGACCTGGCCCAGTTTGACCGGAGAATATCTCATGCCCGGCAGGGCCATCTGCAGGAACCGGATATCGGCCTGACGCTGTGATTCCATATCGCCGACATGTTCCTTTTTCATGAACTGCCTGTACAAATCTGTCAAAGTTTGCCGTGCCATTGTGTCATCTCCCTTTCAGAATTATGCCTATCTTCCGTTTAGACGACTTTTTGTCATCTTTACGTTAAATCACATGTGAAAATCATTTTGAAGCCTTATACGCCCGTTTACGGCATTTCCCGGCTCCGTTCTCTCGACCGGGTCTTCGTTTTTTCCATGCTCTGGCTGCGCATGACCGAAACACGGCGCTTATGGCCACACATGGTGCATTTCTTTTCATGATTTTCCTTGGTGATCATCTTTTCTTCCGTCATGTTCTTCTTTTTCCGGAAAGAATAGGTAAGCCCTTTGCGGTCCATGTACCAGCGCAGCGACGACAAGCGGCCGCTGTACTGCTGCTGCCAGAAGTCGACGTCGTCCTGGTTGCCATGGCGCATGTCATCCTTGATTTGCGCATCGATGTAGCGGAGCTCTTTTGCTTCATCGAGGATGTATTGCTTTTCATTCTTCGTCAGCCCCGATGCCAGCATCATTTCCTTGTCGTCCGTATCGTCGTCATCGAAGCCGATTTCCACAGAAAGGTCTTCTTTCTTGCCGTCTTCATAGATGAGCGGCCGGTCGCGGTTCGGTGCCGGTACTCTGTCAATCTTCTGTTCTTTCAGGAATTCGTCGAGGCGTTCCAGTCGGTTCCACCACTGTTCAGCCACTCTCGTAGCCCCGTAGCGGTTCCCTTTGACGGTTTCTTCATTGACCCGGCGGTCCAGATAACGGAGCTTGGCAGCTTCCCGTTCGATATCCGGTTCAATCTTCCTCAGTCTTTCTAAAGGTCCAATCAGGATCGTTTCGATTTCCTTGTTCGTGTCATGGATGCAGAACGGGTACATCATGTTTTGCTTCTTCATTCCTTCATCCATGTTTCTTTTTTTTGACTGCATGGTTTACTCCTTCCCTTCCCCACATATACTGTGTATATTCTCTCTAAACTCTTAATCTCTAGCGTCACAATGTGACGCACAGTAGCGTCACACATGGCGCACAATGTGACGCCACTATAAATAGCTTGGTATTGCACTGTGACAATGTTTTTGAAACATTTTTTCACACCCATGTTGATAGGTATGTTGATTTCAACTGGTACAACCTGTTGATAGGCTGTTGTCACATTTTTTCACATTTGGCGCACATGGGTGTCACATATGACGCACAATGTGACGCCCCTATAAATGGCTTAATTTTGCTTTGTACGAACGTTTGTGAGATGAATTATCACGCGATGTTGACCAACGTGTTGATAGGCATGTTGATTCGATGTTGATTGGCTGTTGATTTTCCATTCACAAATGTTGATTTTTCTGTATATCTAATCAAGAAACGCCGCATTTTATGGATTTTAATTCATTATTCATGTATATCATTTTGTCGGTGGCAATGCCTTACGCTGCTGCGCCCGAATCTTCCGCATGTAGTTGCGGCTCGATGCATTATGACGCTGTTTTCGCATTCGCCTGGCACTGTCGGTTTCGCTGCCTACCAATGTTTCAAAGTGGGTAATATACAAAATATCGGGTTCAATCCATGACAGCAGGCCAGCTTTTAGCAGCGTCGCAATGCCGACTTTAACGGTAGAGCTGCTCATCCGTACCTTGTGAGAGAGGTCTTCCGGCGTATACGGGACTTCTTCATCTCCGAGTATCCGTACCAAACGGCCTTCTGTGTTCAAAGCGATTTTGCACAGCAGGATATACATGGAAAAATAATTACCACCTTCATCCTGGGTAAGCAGCCATTCGATGGGATCGCTTTCCAAGAAATCCTCCGGCAGCTTAATGAAATACCAACGTTTATTTTTGCTCATATAGACCTTCTTTCATCCGTTACGGCTGTTCCATCGTTTCCGGCGATTCTTGTTCTGTATAAGCCGGGATGGCTTTATTGGTCGTAATGGCGATATCGTAATGCTGCGGACGGATTCGGCAGACGATGATGTTGTTGGCATTTTCGTCGTAGCCGATGTGCTGGCACGTCTTGGCGTTCCAGACGACGTTCGAAAATTCGATTTTCCGACCGTTGATTTCCAAATTAATGATGAAGCTGTTGTCACTTGTTTTCATGGGCTGTTTTCCTTTCCCTTTCTGCGGCGTTTGCTGCGGCAAGTACGTCTTTCCCTTCAAAGCGTTCTAAAAATTCATTCAGCCTGAATTTACGCACTCTTGCATAGCGTCCAAAACCGATAGCCGGCAATAATTTGAGCTGAATCAGTTTACGAACAAATGCTGGTGAGGTGTTCAGTCTTTTGGCGACTTCTGGAACCGTAAAGGTTGCATCTGCACTGTCGTAGAGGTGGACAATCTTGATAATCGGGGGTGCTTTTGCCATATTACTCACGTCCTTTTTATTTTGACTTGTGGTGTCAATTCGAGGGCAAAAAAATATCAATTTTTTCAGTAGGTGTGAGAGATAATAATTCGCTAAACAAAATTGCATCATCACAAGTAATTGCTACCCGGCCATTCATCTTATGAACGATAGAAGAGCGAGAGCAGCCCAATGCCTTAGCTGCATCGGCATATGTTTTTCCTTCTTCTACAAATTTAGCTTTCAATTTATTCAAAGCTACCATGTTTTCACCTTCCCTTTTAATTGACCCCTTGTGTCAATTTTGTTAATTTGAGTATACCCCATAGTGCGTCATTTGTCAAACACATCGTGTCATTTTTTAACACTTGAAGTAGTTTTATTTGCATAATACGTCAAAATATGATACCTTATCTGTAAGGAAGGTGTTTTTTATTATGGGAAGAAGAGAAATCATTAATGCTGAAATCGGGGCCAGGCTAAAATCTGCTAGGCTAGCAGCAAAATTGACTTTGAATGACGCAGGACAACGAATCGGAATTTCCGGAAGCGTATTACGAAGATATGAAGTGGGTACGATAAAAAGTATAAGCATCGACATGCTGAAAAAATTTGCCGAACTTTATGAAGTTCCAGCCTATTCGCTGTTGGGTTGGGAACCGCCAAAACCATCATTTGTTTGTTCCCCAAAAGAGGAAACACTAATAAAAAAATATCGTATTCTATCTCCTGATGAGCAGGAAACGATTGACGATATTATTGAGCTACGATACCAAAAAAAGCTCAAAGAATCTAAAATCAAGACAGACAAGGCAACTTGATTATTGGCAAATTTAGACCATATGATCATTAGTTTAAAGAGGAGGAGAATATTATGAAGCTACGAAAATTGGCCATAAGTTTGGTAGCAGCTTGCCTGCTTTGTTTTTCCTCGGCGTTTGCTTTTGAAGAAAAGGATATTTCGTTGGGCGGTATTGAAGTCGGTGCTTCGAAAGGCTATGTCCATTCGATTTATGGTGAGCCTGACAGCACGAAAACGACGTATACTGACACGCCTTACGGAACGACACGCATCGACTATGTCGAAAAATACGGTAACTCCGTAGACGTCGATTATTGGGGCCTCGTAGGCAAGTCCCCTATTACGGATAACAGCAGAGTTTTCAGCATCAAAGTAACGGCGAACAATGGCTGGGCCACAAAACAAGGGGCTACGGTCGGCATGGATGAATCGAAGCTCCGTGAAATCTATGGGAATCGCTTTTTCAAATTCGTCGATGAAGATGGCATCACCTGCTACGATTATTCCGCGAATCATTCCCCTATGGGCTACGCCTTCGGTATCAAGAATCATAAAGTCATCTTCATTTTGATGTCAGCCGGCGAATAAGAGAGCCGTTTCTATTAGTTCGATGTCAACGACGCAAAGGTCATGATCCAAAATAGGCACATAGAAATGCCGATTTTTGAAAGGAGCTGGTATCATGGCTTACTTCCGTAAACGAGGAGATAAATGGTATTACACCGTAACCTGGATGGATGAAAAGGGAAAAAGACATAGGTCAGAGCGGGTTGGCGGCTTAACTAAAGCTGCCTGCCAAAAGGCTTGGCGGAAGGCAATGGAAAAAGTCGACAGGACAGGCATGTATCTTCCCCCTTCGGAACGACCGTTTTCCGACTGCCTGGCAGAATGGCTGAAATCCATTCAAAAGAACTATAAGCAAAATACGCTTGATAGTTATGAATCCGCTGTCCGAAATCACTTGATTCCTGAGCTTGGCGATTGTCAACTGAGACATTTGACAACGTCTCTGCTGCAGACCTGGCTTGATGAACAACGGGACAACTACAGCAAATCTACCGTGAAGACGCTTTATGCGGTCTTGAAGAACTTTTTCCGTTGGACTTTGCTGAACAGGAAGTATGTCCAGGATAACCCGATGGAGCATGTATCTATCCCCCGCTATTTCACGCCGCCAAAGAAAACACATGTCTTCACAGCCAAAGAAATGAAGGCCATCTTCAAGCAATTCGGGCCTTCACATAGATTCTATATGCCTATTATGCTGGCTTACTGCTGCGGCATGCGGCTTGGAGAATGTTTGGCTTTGACGTGGGATAATGTCGATTTCGATCAGCAGACTATCAAGGTATGCTCAAGCCAGTACGACAAAAAAAGAACTCCGAAACGAGGGACTCCTAAAAGCATGGCTTCGATTCGTACCATTACCTTTGGCAAAAAATTATACGATGCATTGAAGCAGAAGCAATGGCAGCAAAAAGAGGCCCGGTTCAAAGCAGGCCCTTACTATACAGAATCGAACCTTGTCTGCACAGACGATAATGGCTGCGGCTTGATTGCGAACGACCTTCGCTACTTCGGTATGTGGTGCAAAAAGAATTTCGGTGATGGTTCCTTTCACAGCTTACGCCACACGCACGCCACGATGTTGATTGAGTCCGGCATGGGCATTGACTACGTCAGCAAACGTTTGGGACACGCCAGTATGTATACTACCGCCGATATTTACGATGATATAACGAAAAAACGCGAAGACAAGGCTATCAAATTGATGGATAAAATTTTATAAAAATTCATCGCAATTTATGCTTATGAAATCCAATGTCGGCAACTACCTGGTTTTGTTATCAGAATCAGGTGGTTGCCGACATTAAATTTTCCGTGTCGGCAAGATAGCGGCAAACAGTCTTTAACCCGCATGGTTGTGCGGTTCTCGTATATCGTTAAATTATCGTAAGTTATTTAAAAATGAAAAATCAGGGCAATTTCCATGTATCACATACGCCGCATACCTAAGCCATTTATCTCGTGATCAGCCCCATTTCTTATTCGTTTTCACTACCAATATAACTTCCCATTATCAAAGGATTCATATGGATTGACATGAGAATAGAACCTAATTGAGTTCCCAATCCGCTATCCAATAAGATTCGATTGAAAGCCCCGCCGGCCCCGATGACCAGCAGGATACCGGCAACCGGTCCGAAGGACTGTTCCGTGAATTTCAACAATTCTTTCATCATGCGCCCGCGGTGAAGCCCCAAAGACCAGTAAGCAAAGAATGCAGAAATCAAGAGTGCCGTAATCGGATTGCCGATGAAGTCGACAATCATACTGGCTTCGGTTCCCTTCCACGGAGAAAGATCGAATAACGTTTTAGAAACCATGATAATCATCGGTAAGAGTATGGTCAACAGGGTAATGCCAAAGTTAGGCAGTTCACTGTCAGGAACTTCATCATACGTTTCGCGGACCGAGTCCATATCCGACGAAATTCGCTTATGAATGAGGCTGGTCCAAATGGGACCGCCGACAGCTGCGCAGATGGTACAAATCAAAAGGCCCAGTAAAATAACCTTGCCGACATCGGCTCCTAAAGTGTCTACGATGGCCATGGCAGCCGGATGAGGCGGCAGCATGCAGTGGACAACCTGCAGGGATACGCCGATGGGGACCCCAATGGCAATGATCGATAATCCCGTAGCCCGGGCGACACTAATGACTAATGGGATCAACAGGACAAAGCCAACTTGGAAGAATACGGGGATCCCGGTAATTAAGCCGACAAACATCATGGCCCAATTGGCTTTTTTCTTACCAAAGCGGTTGATAAGGGTCCGAGCCAGCCGTTCGGCCCCACCGGACGTTTCCAGCATTTTCCCTAAAATACTGCCAAAGCCCAATACAGTAGCTAAAAAACCAAGGGTACTTCCCATGCCGGCCTCAATAGATTTACAAATTTGCAGCAGCGGCATACCGGTTACAAAGCCGACGAAGAAGCAAGCGATGACGAGGCTGACAAAAGCATGTAAATGAAGCCTCATAATTAAAACGACGACCAATATAATGGCAGCCAACAAGGTTCCGACTAAGAAAATAAGGTCCACAATACGTCCCCCCTATTCAGATAAATCAAGCCAAGGTAAATAAGAGGCTACTACTTTGGTCATTGTTTGTTCGGCCGCTTTTGTTACCTCTTCAAAACGTGTGTTTTCATTCATATGTTCAGCCAAGAAGGCTCTGGCGGCCTTCACGCCGGCTGTCGATACTTCCGTGTTGATATTAACTTTCCGAATGCCAAGTCGAATAGCTTTTTGCAAGTCTTCTTTGGGAATACCGGAACTGCCATGCAGTACCAAAGGCGTCGTAACGGCCTGTGCAATGTCTGCCAGCCGCCGGAAGTCGAGCTTCGGCGTTCCCTTATAGATGCCATGAGCGTTGCCGATGGCGATGGCGACGGCATCAACCCCGGATGCAGCAGTATAAGCTGACACATCCCGGACTTGAGTATGGGTATCTTCATTTCCGACCGGCCCCTGTCCCGTTTCCTCATTTAAGTACCCCAGCTCTCCTTCAACGCTGACATTGACGGCGTGGGAAATCCGAACAATTTCGGCGCTTCGGGATGCATTTTCGGCGACAGGAAGATGCGATCCGTCATACATGATAGACGTAAATCCTGCCCGGATAGCACGAATGGCATTGCTTTCCTGTTTGCAGTGATCTAAATGAAGCACGATGGGTTGACTTGAGGTATGACCATAAAACTTCACTAATTCAGCCATGGCTTCTATCGGCATATGTTGGTCGTATTTTTCGCCAAAAGAAAGGATAACGGCATGATTTGAGGCTTTGGTCGCTGCCAATACGGCTTGTAACGATTCTACATTGTACACATTGAAGGCTCCGACAGCCATTTTCTTTGCCGAGGCCGCTTTCAACATCGTTCGTAAGTTAATCAGCATCGTGCGTCACCTATCTCTTACTTAACATGGATACGACGTCCCGCAGCGTCGTTACGGCACCGACATTCCCCGGGAAGATAATGTACGCCATATTGGGGAATTTGGCTTCTGCCCCTGTTTTCCAAACCGGAATTCCCGGGGATACTTGGCCCAAAACCAAGGCTTTTTTTACACCCAAGCCTTTGGTACCGACGTCACTGGACGTAATCCCGCCTTTGGCGATCAAGAAGGCCGGCTGAACGGAGAGGCGATGAACAATACTGGTAATGGCTTCGGAAATTTTAACAGAAATCCGTAAGGATTCTTCTTCCGACCCGGCATCGAAGCGTTTCCGGCCCGTATAGACGGCAACGGTCGTACCTGCCTTGATGGCTTCTTCTGTCGTCTTTACGATGCGCTGTAATTCGGCTTCCAGTTTTTCCGGTTCCAATACCAAGAGGTGATTGAATTCGATGAATTTTACCTGTTCGCAGGTCTTTAATTCATTCAATTGATCTGTCGTCTTCTTGACATGGGAGCCGATAATGATTAACCCGCCATTGGTATTTCCTTTTACAATGAGTTCTTCTTTTTGGAGAAGGGCTTTATCAGGAACATTACCGATAACTTTAGGCCAGGCAGCTGCCGTACGGAAGAGGAACTTCTTTCCGGCTTTCAGCGACCGAATCATGGCGATGGCAAAGACTTGTACATCTTCGTAATCGACAGCGTTGACGATGACTTTGTTGAAGTCTTTTACTGCCATCAACTGTTTTTCGATTGCATCGACGCGGAGATTTCGTAAATCATCTAAGGAAATATACGTCGTATCGGAAGCCTTATATAAGCCTTTCGTTTTTTCTTCAATATAGGCACCCATTTCAGAAGCCGTATAGCCAAAGGTCTTATCTTTAGCAAATTCCGTGTCACCGGCAGGAACCAGATTGTCTCCTTCTTGGACATAATGGATGTTGCCGATGGTGAAGCGGCCCCCTTCTTTGAAGAAAGGCATTAAGACTTCGCCGTCGATAAGGCCATTATGTTCGCCTTCCAAGGTCTTACGAAGGGTATCTGTTTCTAAGGGATAGTGACCGCGCAGGGTTGAATCACTGCGGCTGATAATCATGAAGTCTTTTCCTGTTTTTTTCGCTTCCGCTACAATCCGTTCAGCAATAATCTGATGGACTTCTTGTGTATGAGCTGCTGAGAAAGCACGTGAATTGGTCAAGATAAAGAATATCGAATTATCTTCTGCAAAGCCGTCGGCAATGCTTTCCGGGGACCAATCAGTATATACATGAATGCCGTTAACCGTTTGTACCCCCGTCGGATCATCGTCGAGAACGATGATTTTTTTATGGAAGTCCTTCATTTCGTCGGCTAATAATTTTTTTACTTGTTCGGGATGGCCCTCAGGAATCCGGGCAAAAAGATCTTTTTTTAATACACTCATGGGTATCGCTCCTTATTCTTCGTTCGTTTTAACAATAACGCCGGAAATATTTTCATAGAATTGGACAATACCGCTGTGGTCGTCCATCAAATGACCGGTAGATTTCAGACTGTTCATGATTTGCTGCAAACTGCTGGTCAGGATGAGCGGTAAGTCTAACCCGTTGGCCGTAGCCATAACATTATTGATATCTTTTAAGTTGATGCGAATCGGTCCGCCCGGTTTAAAGTTACGGCTGTACATCATCGGAGCTTTGGCATCAAGAACTGCACTTCCTGCCAAACCGCCGCGAATGGCTTCATAGACTTTTTTCGGATCGGCCCCTGCTTTCGTTGCCAAAATAAGGGCTTCCGACACAGCCGCGATATTCAGATTAACGATAACTTGGTTTGCCAGTTTCGCAATGGAGCCGCTGCCATTAGGGCCAATCAAGGTAATCGAAGAGCCCATGGCTTCAAATACATCGTGAACTTTGTCGAGGACTTCCTGCTTGCCGCCAATCATAATGGCCAAGGTGCCGGCGACGGCCCCCGGTTCACCACCGCTGACCGGTGCATCTAAGAAGTGGCAGCCCTTGCTTTCAGCAAGCTTGGCAAATTCCTGAGATTCAATGGCCGTAACCGAACTCATATCGACAATGACGGCACCTTCGGGAATACCGGCCAACACCCCGTCTTCCCCTTCTAAAAGGGAGCGAACGATAGGACCACTGGGAACCATGGTAATGACAACGTCTTTTCCCTGTGCTGCCTGTTTGGGAGACGTACCGGCAAGCGCTCCGGCTTCTGCCATTTCTTGAACGGCAGCCGGGAGAATATCATAGGCCGTGACTTCAAAACCAGCTTTCAGCAAATTCTTTACCATCGGTTTTCCCATAATACCTAAGCCAATAAATCCGATTTTTTTCATTGTAATTACCTCCTGAAAATTAAGTGCTATGTAACATACTACTTGCATTAAAAATAATTCCGCACTTTAGTAGTGCGTAGCATACTACTTTTAGTAAAAGTAAAACGCAGGAATCCTGCGCCGTACTTCTATAAGGAGCCTTTCGCCCCTAGCACAATGGCCGTCTCTTCCATATGCTTTCGAAAGGCAGATGCCGCCCTATCGCTGTCACCGGTCAAGATAGCATCTAAGATTTGCTGATGTTCTTCATAAGCCTTCCCATGGCGATGTGTACTTCGAAGGGAATGAACCGTCGCCAATTCGATTTTCGTACGCATGAGGTTCGCCATACGAGTTAAATAGGCATTCTGAGGAAAATCTACAATTAAATGATGGAACTGGATATCAGCCTTCATGAATTCATAATGGGATTCATCGTCATCAGAATATCCGGCTTCTGTCTTTTGACATTCCATCAATGCAGTGACAGTCTCCTGCCATCGCTTATCATGGGGGTGATTGGCAAGACACAGCACCGCGTAGCCCTCAATGGCTAAACGGGCCTGTAAAATCTGCCGCAAGTCATCGGGAGATGTTGCTTTCACGCCAAATCCACGATTATTGAAGATTTCAATGAGGTCATCATTCTTAAGCTGTAACACAGCTTCGCGTACCGGCGTGCGGGATACATTCAGCTTGTCGGCAAATTGTTTTTCAGAATAAACTTCGCCGGGCAATAACTCACCCTTTACAATTGCTTCTTTTAAGTATTGATAGATTTGATCTTTATACGATACTTTTTTTAACATGATGAACTCCTTCGTCGGTAACTCGTATCTTATATGTAGCATACTACTAACGTAAAAAAAAGTCAAGAAGATTTCAATTGTTTTACATTGAATTTTTCCAGTGCTTTACATGTTCTATATGTTCCTTTGGTATGCTGTAAAAAATAGACTAAAAGGTGGGATTTTTATGGCAAAGACTTATGGACTGAAAAAAGCGGATGGTGAACGCGGGTTCAATGCCCGGCAAGCCATCCGCTTTTTGGAACGTTTAAGGCTCCGCGGCAATTTACTGGACGGCGTTGCCCTTGATAACGGCGGCATGGTACGTATCGAGATTAACTGCGTCCACGAGGCGCTGCCGGAATCGCTGCCTGACGATCAGGCCGATAACCGAATTCTCAAAGTCTGCTGCCACCTGCAAAGCTGTCAGCCCATTTTGGTCACGAAAGACCTGGTGCTGCGGCTCAAAGCCCAGGTGCTGAATATTGAAGCTCAGGATTTCAGTACGGAACAGGTACTGCCCGAAAAGAACGGCTATACCGGCCGTCAAACCTGCTACGTCCCGGAAAGCGACTTCGATGCCTTTTTAGAAGAGGGCATCGATGCCGGCCGTCTCTACCAAATCGACGACAACGCCCAACGCTACGACGTGACGGTACAGGAAAATGAATTCATCATCTTACAAGCCGACGCTTCCCTTCGCAAGACCCATTTAGGCCGAGTCCATAAAGGGCGCGTCATCCCCCTGACCTACAGCCGCGTTTCTCCCTACGGCATCAAGCCGCGAAATGCCGGCCAGTATTTTATGCAGGAAGCCTTAATGCAGTCGGCGGAAGAAGCGCCGTTGGTCATCATCAAAGGTCAAGCCGGCACGGCCAAGACATTCTACTCGTTAGCCGTAGGCCTCGAAAAAATCATCAACCATCCGACGGGTGAATACCGACGCATCCTCATCTGCCGGCCGAATGCCCAGTTCGACTCAGATATCGGCTTTTTACCCGGTGACGAACAGGAAAAGATTTCGCCCCTCATGCGGCCTATTATCGATAATTTGGAACAGCTCATCGACAGTAATGAAGCCGAACGCTATGAAAATGAACGAGAACTGGCCGAAAAGATTGAAGAAATCTTCGACCGCCACGTCATCCAGACCGAAGCCTTGAACTTCATCCGCGGCCGTTCCTTGGAAAAGACGTATCTCATCATCGACGAAGCGCAGAACATGACGCCAAATCAGGTAAAAGGCATCATCACCCGTGCCGGCAAAGGCACGAAGATCATCCTCGTCGGCGACCCCAACCAGATTGACCGCCCCTTCCTGGATGAACGGACGAACGGACTGACCTATGCCGCCGGTAAGATGAAGGGCAGCCCCTTATGCTATCAATTGACCATGCGAGCTGACGAATGCGAACGGTCGCCCTTAGCCCTGGACGCCGTTCAGCGCTTATAGATTTTTGTAACGATTACGGTTTCAGATACTGTTGGGATATCGCCGGATTCCATGAGCAGCAGCCGCCCGTTTCTTTTTCAAAGCGCCAGTGCTGGCGGACGTCGGGATACTTTTCGTGATCGACTTCGCTGAGGAACATGTCTAAGGGACGGATGAAATCGCGGTATTCGCCGTACAAGGTCTTATAGACGACGTACGTTTCCTTCGTTGCAGCATCGTCGGCAAGGGCGATGATACGGTATCGCTTCTGCTTAAAATGGCGCCACGTTTCCCCCGGTTTTGGCAGTTCCCGGCCGGCTACAAAGGCACTGAGAGCTCCTAAAGACGGCAAAAAAGCGGCTGCCTTCACCCATTTGGCATCGACAAATCCTTGGTCAACCATCGCTTCTAAGAAAGCCTTCATGGGCTGATAGTAGCCGTTGAAATCGAGGAAGGCGAAGCGTCCTTTGAGGTGACCGAGCTTTACTTCACTCATGACCTGACTGATTTCTTCCAGCGTGCCGAATCCTCCGGGAAAGGCCAGGAAGAGGTCTCCTAATTCCATCATCTTCGCTTTTCGCGAAGCCATGTCCGGCGTGACGATGAGTTCTGTCAGGCCCTCCTGTTGGAGCGCCGTATCGATAAATTCTTGAGGCTCTACGCCGATGACGGAGCCGCCCTTTTTTAGGGCTCCGGCAGACAAGGCTCCCATGAGCCCCGTTCGGCTGCCGCCGTAAATCAAAGTATGTCCGTGGTCGGCAATCCAGGCTCCTAAAGCCGAGGCGCAGGCTTCATAACTGGGATCGTTTCCCCGACTGGCGCCGAGGTAGACTGTAATATTCATCGCACTTCCCTTCTTTCCGCTGTATGTCATGGCTCTTCCTGCCATTGTATGCTACAATAATACTATCTATTATAGCATATGTGAGGAGTATTCCGCTGTATGAAGGGCAGAAAAAGTCAGTATTTCAAAGAGCTTTTTCTATCGAGGTATACGTAAAAGGCGTATTCACAAGAATATTCTTGCGAAACGCCTTTTTCTTATCTATGCGAAAACGAAAGGAGCCGATCCCTTGCCTAAAGAAACAGATGCGCCTAACTTTTTTATCGGCCGCAGCGACACCATTGCCAACAACGAGAAATTATCCCATAAATCCCGCCAAAGCCTGTATACGGCCCGGGCGGCCAATACGGTCGACGCCTATCGCTCGGACTGGAATGACTTTTGCGATTGGTGTGCCTACCATGATTTGTCGTCCTTTCCGGCAGAACCGGAAACGATTGTAAACTATATCAACGACCTGGCTGACAATGCCAAGGCCAACACCATTGCCCGACGCATCAGTGCCCTCACGGAAAATTTCGATGCCGCCGGTGTCAAAGACAATCCCTGCCGCTTTCCCATCGTCCGCAACGCCCTGCGCGGCATCAAGCGCATGAAGGGCACCATTCAGCACGGGAAGGCACCGGTCCTCTTCGACGACATCAAAGAAATGCTGACTTTCCTCGAAGGCAAGGACATCCAGCAGATTCGGGACCGGGCCATCTTGCTGGTCGGATTCTATGGGGCCCTGCGCCGGTCGGAACTGGCCGGCATCGACGTGGAAGATTTGAAATTCACCCGCCTGGGTCTTTTAATCACCCTGCGCAAATCGAAGACCGACCAATTCGACCAAGGCCAGATGATTGCCATCCCCATGGTAAAGGATACGAATCTCTGCGCCGTCACGGCGTTAAAGAATTGGCTCGACATGAGCGGCATTACGACGGGGCCCGTCTTCCGCGGCCTGACCAAGGGACACCATATCCGCAAGACGCGGATCTCCGATAAGGCCATTGCCCTCATCGTCAAGCACTATGCCGAACTCATGGGCATGAACCCCGATGATTACGGGGCCCACAGCCTGCGCCACGGCTTTGCCACATCGGCCGCCCAGCACCACGTCGAGGAACGGCAGATCATGCGCCAGACCCGTCATAAGTCGCAGGCTATCGTCCGCCGCTATATCGACGAAGCCGACCGCCTCGTCGACAGTCCGATTTTAAAGATTACCGAAGATAAGTCTTAAGGGACCAGCTGTGCAGCCAAGACTTGCCGCACATGGCCGGCCTTGCCGGCGACGACGGGCAGACGCAGGACTTGACCGGGCTGAATGGCACGATCGCCGGTCAGTTTATTTTCATCGAGGATGGACTGGATGACCTGACGTACATCCGTATCTTCATCGACGACGACCGACGCCAGCTGCCAAACGGTCTGCCCCGGTTCGACGCGAACGGAAACGTATTCCTGTGAAGGCTGATAGCTCCAGCCGATTTGGGTGCACATAAAGATAGCCAGGCCAATCAAGGCGACATATTTCAGTAACGGGCCTCTCCCTTTTCGTCTTCTTCTCATGGTTATCACTCCTAAGTAAAAACGAACGTTCTAAGAACAAGTGTTCGTCGACACCCTTATTATAGCTTCGAACAGTTGTTCCTGTCAAGGCGATTTGAACAAATGTTTGATTTTTTTCGGTATTTTCGGTATAATGTGACTAGCTATACTGGAATGATTGTAACTTGCCAGAGACTGGAGTGACTATATATGATTACCAATGAAAAAATGCTGACGACCCGTCAAAAACAGATATTAGAATACATCCGCACCTGTGTCCACCAATTCGGATATCCCCCGTCGGTACGGGAAATCTGCAAAGAAGTCGGCCTCAGCTCGACGTCGACGGTCCATGGCTACCTCCATCGATTGGAAGACCTGGGCTATATCCGCCGCGACCCGGCTAAGAACCGAACGATTGAACTCCTCGACGAAGGTTCGTGGCGTTCGAAGAAGATCGTTCCCCTGCCCCTCGTCGGCCAGGTCCGTGCCGGAGCTCCTATCTTTGCCGAAGAGTGCGTCGAAGACGTCTACCCCTTCCCGGCTGATTTCATCGGCAATGACGACTGCTTCATGCTCATCGTCCAAGGGGACAGCATGAAAAATGCCGGCATCCTCGAAGGGGACCAGCTCATCGTCCGCCATCAGGATACGGCAGAAAACGGTGAAATCGTCGTCGCCCTCATCGACGATGAAGCGACCGTAAAGCGTTATTTCCGCGAAAAAGATGCCATTCGACTCCAGCCGGAAAATGATGAATACGAACCGATTTACACGCGAAACTGCAAGATTCTCGGCAAAGTCGTCGGCCTCTATCGTCAATATTAGGAGGTATCTTTATGGTTGATGTTGCTGTGGCAGCTGCCAACAGTGCCCTCTTTGACGGCATCCGCCCCGAAGACCGGTCAGCCATGCTCACCTGCCTCGGTGCCCAGACGAAGACCGTCCGGAAAGGGGAATTCTTGGTTCTGGCCCAAGACGAAGTCCGCTATATCGGCGTCGTCTTAAGCGGTGAAATCCACATGATCCACGAAGACCGCTGGGGCGACAAGGCCGTGTTGGCCGTCATCAAAGAAGGCGGCCTCTTTGGGGAAACCTTCGTCTGCGCTACAATTTTGCAGTCTTTAGTCACCTTCCAAGCCGTCAAGACGACGACATTCCTGATCCTGCCCTTTCAAAAAGTCCTCCACGTCTGTACACAGGCCTGTCCTTTTCATCATCGGCTCATCGAAAATATGCTGCACCTCATTGCCGCAAAGAACGCCCAGCTCATGGAAAAGTTGGAAATCGTCTCGAAAAAAACCTTGCGCAAAAAGCTGCTGACGTACTTTTCCTTCCAATCGGAAAAGGCCGGCAGCTCGACCTTCACCATTCCCATGACGCGGATTCAGATGGCTGACTATCTCTGTGCCGACCGAACGGCCGTCGCCAGGGAAATGTCGCGCATGAAAGAAGAAGGACTCATCGATGTAAATCAACAGACCGTTACCTTAAACTAAATACAAAAAAGGGAGTGCTGCCAAGGCATTTGGCGGTACTCCCTTTTTGCATGCCGTATATTACCGATTTACTTCTTTAAAGCCAGGCCGTCGTGGAAGGCTTTGCCGACGACGGGGCCGATGAGGCGGTAGGTCTTGGTACTGCTGTCGTACATGATGGGCTGGAGCTTGTCATAGTCGACGAGGCCGTCGGTGAGGACCGATTCATCGGCTTGCTGGGCTACGATTTTTCCGACGAGGATCCCCGTTTCGTCATCATAGCTGATGCATTCGCATTCGAGGGTGACGGGAAATTCTTCGATGATCGGAGCCTTGACATGGCGGCTTTCATGGACGTGGCAGCCGGCCACTTCGATCTTATTGACGCGGTTCCCCGTTTCGACGCCGAAATAATCGGCCAGGACCATCGTATCCTTGGTCGCAAAGGCAACGGTAAAGGCGCCGGTCTTTTTGACGTTGTCCGTCGTCTTGTGTTTATCCAAACAGAGTGTGATTTCATCGAAATCAGACTGGGAACCCCAAGCTGCGTTCATGGCATTGGGAACCCCATTTTCATCGTAGGTTCCGATGATGAATACCCCTTCCGGAGCGATACAAGCTTCTTTCCCGGTAAATTCTTTACTCATGATGTCATTCCCCCTTACGGTTGTTTTCTTTATTATAGCAGAAAATCGCGAGCGCCGGATACAGACTGCGGCTAAAAAGTCAAACCCGGCTGCCGCAGACAAGCTTCGGCAGCCGGGGTTATGACGATATGACCTTTATTTCGTTACCGTCAGTGTGGTGTCGAAGGACTTACCGGTGACGGGGCGTGTGTGACAGTACGTTTCGGTACGGCCGTCTTAGGTGATGAACTGATGCTGGTCGTCGAGTGTGCCTGTTTTTTTGCGGCAGCAATGCCATAAGGAATGGCCAGGAAGACGACGGCACCAACGAGATTGCCTAAGGTGACCCACAGGAGGTTGTAGCCGAAACCGGAGAAGCTTACGGCCATGCCGGCCGAATTGAGGAGTCCCAAGGTCAGGACGGTCATATTGGCCACACTGTGTTCAAAGCCGCAGGTAAAGAAGGCGTAGAGACACCAGAAGGTCATGATCAATTTTCCGCTGTCAGACTTGCAGCGGAAGCCGCACCAGACGGCCAGACATACCAAGACGTTGCATAAGATGCCCCGCAGGAAGAGGACCAACGGCGGCAGACTCATCTTAGTCGCTGCAGCTCCTGCCAAGGCCTGTCCGACACTGCCCGCCGTCCCGGCTGCCCCGTAGAAGAGGAACGATAAGATGACGGCACCGACGAAGTTTCCGGCGTAGCAGACGACCCACAGGTGAACGACGTCGACCAAAGAAACGGTCTTTCCGCGCCAGCCGCTGAAGAGAACGAAGGCGTTGCCCGTAAACAATTCTGCCCCGGCGATGATGACCAGGCTGAGGGCGATGCCAAAGGACAGGCCCATGGCAATCTTATTCATCGGAATCGGGCCCAGAGTGCCGCTGACCGTAAAGGCCAGGAGGACGCCGAAGCCGATATAGGCCCCGGCCAGTGCCGACAGGAGAAAATATCCCAAAGGGTTATTTTTTAACAAACGTACCTTGGCAGCCGCACCGGTAGCGGTTGCTGCATATTCTTCATCATACATAGTACCTCGCCTCCTACTTCAAACCCAAATAGCGGATGCCGTCCCAATACAACGGCTTACAGACCTCAGCTTTAGGCGGTAAGCTCAGGTCCTTCATGATCCGGAGCAGAAACGCCTCCGTTCCCGTCCAATTGACGATATAGCCGAGATGTTCTTTGCCGCCCGGAGCTTCCGGATCCATATATTTTTGGGCGTAGGCGTAGACATAGCTGATGATGTTGATGACGCTGTCGGCGTCGGCCCATTTCAAAAAATCGATGCCCCTGCGGGGGTTCTTTTTTCCGCAGCGCATCGGATTGAACTGAGGTTCTTTGTCTAATTGGCAAAGACAGTTTGAAAGGTTTCAAAGGATACATCTATCCCCTAGCCGTTCCTCTTTCAATCCATGATTTTTTCACATCTTTTGATAACAAATCGCTTTTTTTATTTTGTTCTTATTATACCACAAACGAGCCATTCAAATAGTTGTCACCGTAATAAATTTTGAAAAAATATCATTATACATATATCAATAAATCATGATTATCTATTTTTTGTTCCAAAAAGACAAAAAGCGGCTTCCATTACGGAAGCCGTTTTTTGATTCTTTGTCAAATATTAGGGTGCTCTTGAAATCATCCATTACGACTGGATGTATTTCTTTATTATCGCAGAAAATTCAGGTGATGGACGAGTTCGACTATTCAGCGATTTTTTTAGCCGCCACACCATAGGGAATAGCCAGGAAGAGGATGGCGCCGACGAGGTTCCCTAAGGTGACCCACAGGAGGTTGTGTCCGTAGCCTGCCAGGCTGACGGCCATGCCGGCCGGATTGAGGAGTCCCAAGGTCAGGACGGTCATATTGGCCACGCTGTGCTCAAAGCCGCAGGTAAAGAAGGCGTAGAGACACCAGAAAGTCATGATTAATTTACCGCTGTCGGACTTGCAGCGGAAGCCGCACCAGACGGCGAGACAGACCAGGACGTTGCACAAGATGCCCCGCAGGAAGAGGACCAACGGCGGCAAGCTCATCTTAGTCGCTGCAGCTCCTGCCAGGGCCTGGCCGACACCGCCGGCCGTTCCGGCAGCGCCGTAGAAGATAAAAGATAAGATGACGGCGCCGACGAGGTTGCCCAGGTAGCAGACGACCCACAGGCCGATGACGTCCGTCAAGGTGACGGTCTTTTGCCGCCAGCCATTGTAGAGGACCATGGCGTTGCCCGTAAAGAGTTCGGCACCGGCGATGATGACCAGGCTGAGGGCGATGCCAAAGGACAGACCCATGGCGATTTTATTCATCGGAATCGGTCCCAAAGTCCCCCCTACCGTAAAGGACAGGAGGATGCCGAAGCCGATATAGGCACCGGCCAGGGCCGACATAAGAAAATAACCGAGGGGATTCTTTTTCAATAAGTGGACTTTGGCGGCTGCACCGGCCGCCGTCGCCGCATATTCGTCATGATACATCGTAGTCTGCCCCCTACTTCAATCCCGAGTAGCGGATGCCGTCCCAGTACAGCGGTTTGTAGATTTCGGCCTTCGGCGGCAGATTGACGTCCTTCATGATCCAGCGCAGGAATTCTTCCGTTCCCGTCCGGTCGACGATGTAGCCGATGTGTTCCTTGCCGCCCGGCGCTTCGGGATCGATGTATTTCTGGGCGTAGGCGTAGACGTTGCTGATGATTTTGACGACGCTGTCGGCGTCAGCCCATTTGATGAAGTCGATGCCCATGCGGGGGTTCTTCTTACCGCTGCGGCCGAGGAGGGTCATGCGGAAATACTGGGTCTTGCTCCGCGTCCAGGCACGGGTCGGGCAGGCGTGAGCGCAGACGCCGCAGCCGATGCATTTTTCGACGTTGCGGACAGGCCGGTTCTTATCCATCTTCAAGGCTTCGACGGAGAGTTGTTTGCACTTCTTGACGCAGGCACCGCAGCTGATGCAGCGCGTCGGGTCGAACTGGGGCTCGGTCATGCCGATGATGCCGAAGTCATGCATGCGGACCTTGCCGCAGTCGTTGGGGCAGCCCGTGAGAGCGACTTTGACGTGAAGGTCATTGGGGAAAATGGCCTTTTCAATCCGTTCGGCCAGAGCCGTCGTGTCGTAGTTGGCAAAGGGACAGATGCGGTTGCCGACGCAGGCCATGATGTTACGCGTACCGGACGAATCGTAGCCGCGGCCCTTTTCCGACTGGTTGATGCCCAATTCTTCGATGATGGGCTGCAGAGCCTTGTTGACTTCGTCGACCTTTTCAAAGGGAATGCCTAAGATTTCAAAGCCCTGACGGATGGTCAGATGGACTTCTCCGCTGCCGTAGGTTTCGGCGATTTCCTGAACTTTCCCTAAGACGTCGGCCCGGAGATGGCCGCCGGGAACGCGGACGCGGGCCGACGTTACGCCGCGGTTTTTAGTGACGCGAAAGGCGTTTTTCTTTAACTTGCCACAATTCATATCAATCATCGTTCTTCCCTCCTAGTCGATAAACGAGCGAACCGTCGTATATTTGAATACCGGGCCGTCCTGGCAGACGTAGAGCTCGCCGATGCGGCAGTGACCGCATTTACCGAGGCCGCAGCACATCTTGCGCGATTCGGACAGCCAAATTTTTTCTTCATCGAAGCCGATTTTTAAGAGTTCCTGAATGGAGAATTTGATCATCATCGGCGGGCCGACGACGACGGCGATGGCGTTGTCGAAGTCCTTGAGCGGCAGCTGCGGGATGTACTGCGTAACCAGGCCGACATTGCCTTCATAGCCTTCGGGGGCGGCGTCGACAGTGTAGATGAAGTTCATGCCGTCGGCGATCCAGCGTTTCAAATCGTCGCGGAACAAAATGTCGTCCGGCGATTTGAAGCCTGAAATGATGTTCAGGCTCTTACATTCATCCATGTGATCGGCGAAGTAGTCGATGACGCCGTGAACCGGAGACAGGCCGGAACCGCCGGTGATGAGGACGATTTCCTTGCCTTTAAAGATATTGACGTCGAAGCCGTTGCCGTAAGGGCCGCGCATGAAGAAGTGGCCGCCGACGTAGTTTTCAAAGATTTCTTCCGTAAGGGAACCGACGCGGCGGATGGTAAAATCCAAGGAATGGTCGGTAATGCCGCTGACGGAAATGGGCGCTTCGCCGTATTTCGGGATGGAGATCTCAAAGAACTGGCCGGGCTTTACGGGATGCGTATCGCCGCGGTCGTAAGACATGCGGAAGGTATATTCCACATCGGCGTGTTTGATGACCTCTAAGATTTCTGAGCGAAAAGGCATATATGAATTATTCATGGCCGCTGACCTCCTTCATACCGGCTTCTAATTTTTCGACACAATGAGTAAAGGAAATGTATTCGGGACAGATGGCATCGCACCGGCCGCAGCCGACGCACATCTGGAATCCGGAACGCTTCTTGAAATCGAGGACCTTGTGGAGGACCTTGAAGCGCATCCGTTCGCCGGCTTTCTTTCGGAAACAGAGGCCGCCGGCCACTTCCGTATAGCCGTCGATCATGCACGAAGCCTGGACGCGGCGCCGTTCGCCGGCCTGGCCGTTTTCGGTGTAAAACAGATCCTGCATGGACCAGCAGGTGCAGGTCGGACAGGCGACGGTGCAGCGGCCGCACTTGATGCAGCGCTTGTCGTATTCGTCCCAAATGGAGCTCTTGGCAACGGCCGACGTCAGGTTTTCCGGAACCGTGACCGTCAGGCTGTTTTCCATAACGGCGTCGGGCGTGACGGCGACTTCGGCAGCGCCCATGGCACGGAGGGCTTCAGCCAGGTCTTCATCCTTACAGTCGATTTCAATCTCATCGCCGTGGACATTGACGGCAGCGTCGTAGTCCGTGCTGACGTTGGTCCCCATGGAGACGCAGAAGCAGCCGTCAAAATCGTGGTCGCAGCCGATGAGGACGAATTTCAGACCGTCGCGGACGCGCTTATAATAGGAATCTTCCGGACCGTTTTCAAGGAACATATAATCGAGGCGCTTCACAGCGTGGAGGTCGCAGCTGCGGAGGAAGACGATAGTCCCTCTCGTCGGACCTTCCGATTCGGTCATACCATGTTCCGTAAAGTACAATAAGGTCTGACTCAGCGGCAGGAGAATATCCTTAAAGGAGTATTCCGACCGTTCGTTCCAATCGATGTCGGCTAAATCCGCTATCTTACCGTAACGAACGACGTCTGTTTCAGAAAAACGACCCGTTCCTTCAAAGACTTTCGGAGCGTAAATGTCATATTTTTTTCTCCAGCTATCGAAGACAGTTTGAAATTTTTCAAGTGATACCGCGTATCCCATAGCAGTCCCCTCTTTCAATAAATACTTTTTTTCACATATATCGTGACAGCAATCTTATTTCTAGCTTGCCCTTATCATAGCAGGAAGGGACCGTTCAAACTGTTGCCGTCGCAACGGTTATTGAAAATCTCCGCAATTAATCATGCTTAAAAGTCATCCATGCCGACATTCCCAAAAGACAAAAAAAGTGCCGCTCCCGCCGTGGGAACAGCACTTTTTTGGTGATGAAGTTATTCAAAATCGTTATGGAATTTAATCGTACGGTACGTTTCAAAAGTCAGCCACTTATCGAAGACTTTGGCGTCGGGATTGTCGCCGGCAGCGGCATAATCGGCCTTAAAGGCGGAAAATTCCTGTGCCGTATGGACGTTGATGGCAAAGCCCCGGCCGTTGACCAACGGTTTTTCCGTATAGGCGTAGCCGTCGAGGGTCAGGATATTGGCGACCTTGGCCTTACGGATTTCGACAGCCAAATTATCTCTGAGGATGAGGATGTCGAAGTCGTCGGGATAGGCATAGGTTCCGCCTTTGGTCGGAATTGCATCGCCAATGTGATACTGGCGGTAAGCCGGTTTTGCCTTGGTGATGTTCAGGCTCTGCATGCCGTAGAAGAAGTCTTCAAAGACGTCGCCGCGGCCTTTCAGGCTGCCGTTGACGAAGGTGTGGTCACTGTCGGTATCGTTGCCGTCGATGACGACGCCGCAGGCCGAGGTCATGTTGGTGACCCGGTCGATGAGGATCAGTTCGCCAAGCCCCTTGTGATGACTGAAGGTGTCGACGACGATCGGTTCCTGGAGGAACAAGGTGCAGACGGCGATTTCGTTCTTTGAAACAGCCGTGGCCCGTTTTTTCTCGCCCGTATTGACGTCGATGGTGTAGTCGACATCGGTCAGGACGCCGACGATTTCTTTCGTTCCCAATTTGACGACATATTCTTTGCCGACGACTAAGGGTTGGTCATCCATCCAGAGCATGGTCGCCGTAATGCGCTGGCCGAGACCGATAGCCGTATCTTTCGTAAAGACGCAGCCCCGGGAAACGTCGACCTCCCGGTCGAGCTGGACGTTGACCGGCTGCCCCTTCGAGGCCGACGGCACAGAATTAAAGCCGACCAGGATGTCTTTAACCTTGGCTTCCTGCTTGCTGGGCAGGATCTGAATCGTATCGCCGACTTGTAAAGAGCCGCTTTCGATCTGACCCTGGAAGCCGCGGAAGGTATGGTTCGGACGGCAGACGCGCTGAATGGGAAGGTAAAAGCCTTCTTCGTCATTTTCTTCGACATCGACCGTTTCCAAGTATTCGAGGATGGTCGGGCCATCGTACCAAGCCATGGGAACGGACTTTTTGGTAACGTTGTCCCCTTCCGTCGCCGAGACGGGAATAAAGACGGCATTTTCCAATTCTAAGTCGTCCCGAAGGGCTTCGATATCCTGTTTGATGGCTTCAAAGCGCTTCTGATCGTAGTCGACGAGGTCCATTTTGTTAATGGCAAAGATGAAGTAGCGAATGCCCATGAGGGCGCAGATGCGGGCGTGGCGACGGGTCTGGACCAAGACGCCCTGGGTAGCGTCGATGAGGATGATGGCCAAATCGGCAAAGGAGGCGCCGACGGCCATGTTGCGCGTATATTCTTCATGGCCCGGCGTATCGGCGACGATGAAGCTGCGATTATCCGTATTGAAATAGCGGTAGGCGACGTCGATGGTGATGCCCTGTTCCCGTTCAGCCATGAGGCCGTCGAGGAGGAGCGAATAGTCAATGGCGCCGCCGCGGCTGCCGACCTTGCTTTCAAGCTCCAAGGCCCGTTTCTGATCGGCATAGAGCAGTTTGGCATCGTACAGCAAGTGGCCGATGAGCGTCGATTTGCCGTCGTCGACACTGCCGCAGGTGATGAATTTTAATAAACCGTTTTCATTTCTATCCATTAGAAGTACCCCTCTCTCTTTCTCCGTTCCATACTGCCGGCCGCTTCGTTATCGATGACCCGGCTCGTCCGTTCCGACGATACGGCACTCAAGGTTTCGTCGATGATGGCGTCCAGCGTGTCGGCATCCGATTCGATGCCACCCGTCAGCGGATAGCAGCCAAGGGTCCGGAAGCGAATCTTTTTATGCATGACTTCTTCACCGGGTTTGAGGCGCATGCGGTCATCGTCGACCATGATGATGTTGCCGTCGCGGTAGACGCAAGGCCGTTCTGCGGCAAAGTACAGGGATACGATATCGATGTTTTCCCGCTTGATGTACTGCCAGATGTCCTTTTCCGTCCAGTTGGAAATGGGGAATACGCGCATACTTTCCCCTTTATGGATATGGGTGTTGTACAGTTTCCACATTTCCGGACGCTGGTTCTTCGGATCCCAAGCCTGAGCTTCGTTGCGGAAGGAGAAGATGCGTTCCTTGGCGCGGGACTTTTCTTCGTCGCGCCGGCCGCCGCCGAAAGCTGCCGTGAAGCCGTATTGGTTCAAGGCCTGCTTTAAGGCCTGAGTCTTCATGATATCCGTGTAGGAGGCGCCGTAATCGAAGGGATTGACTCCCTGTTTTACACCTTCCTGATTGATATGTTCAATGAGCTGAAGGCCGTATTTTTTCATCGTTTCATCGCGGAAGCGAATCATTTCCTTAAACTTCCAGGTCGTATTGACGTGGAGGAACGGGAACGGTGGTTTTTCCGGATAAAAAGCTTTCAAGGCCAGATGGAGCATGACCGAGCTGTCTTTGCCGATGGAATAGAGCATGACGGGCTTTTCACACTCTGCCGCCACTTCGCGGATGATGTAAATCGCTTCGGCTTCCAAGTTGTCAAGATGCGATAATGCAGACATAATAATCCCCCTCTAAACAGATAGATAGTAAGGCCGGTTAATACGAATTGGCCTGTTTGCGGTCGATGGTAATCGTCTCTTCACTGCCGTCAGGCCGACGGATGTGCCATTTGATGTACTGGCCTTCGGTGGTGACGTTCATCGTACTCCCCCGGCCGCCCATGTCGGCGCCGAGGTAAAAGTCGATGGCCTGGACGGGACACTCTTTGACGCAGGATACACAGCCCCAACAGTCTTTGGGGTAATGCATCCGGGCCTTTCCCGTCTCGTTGATATCGATAAGGCTGCCCGGGCAGACGGACACACAGCGTTTGCAGCCGATGCAGCGGTCTTGATTAATGCGAATGCTCATAAAGGCTCCCTCCCGGTACTAAATCGCGGTATACCATGTGAATCCGGCCGTCTTCATCCATGCGGGAATTGACGTATTTCAGCCATTCTTCCCTCTGCTCCGGATAGTCGAGGTTTTCGGCAAAGGAATGCCACCGTGTTTCCTTGCGGGCCCGGAGGTGGGCAATGAGGACTTTGCAGACCGTCAATCGTTCCCGGAGTTCGTAGACGAAGAGCAGTTCATGGTAGTCACCGGCACCGACGCTGGTTGCCAGATCGGTGAGTTGGTCGATTTTTTCATCGGCCAGTGCCAGCTGGCGTTCATTGTATTGGTAATGGCTGCCAATGCCGCCGGCGTAGGTGTCCATGACTTTCTGCATGGCTTCTTCCAGTTCTTCAACGGTAAAGAAAGGCCGTTCTTCGCCGAGGAAGGCGTTGTATTCGGCGACCTTGTCAGCTAAAAGCTGCTGTTCTTCATCGGCCGTCAGCTCGAGGTATCCGGACAAGGCGGTTTCAACGATGTGCTTGGCAGCGATTTCCCCTTCGACGAGGGCGCCGGTTACGTACTTCTGCGGGCAGCCTCCGGCGACGTCACCGGCAGCATAGAGGCCGCGAATGGTCGTCTGCCGATGGGTATCGACCCAGTAGCCGCTGGCCGTATGGCCGCCGACGACGTAGGGTTCAGTCCCTTCGATTTCGACGTTTTGCTGACTCGGGAATTTTCCCGATTCCATCCATTTCAGGGTCTGGCTCGGCGCCATGTTGAGGTAGGCTTTTAAGAGGGCTTCATCCTCTTTGGCCGTCAAGCCTTCTGTCTTGAGGTAGCAAGGTCCCTTGCCTTCGAGGTTTTCCTTCACCGTGCCGTAGAGCCGCTGGGACGTCGTCAGTCCGTATTTATCTTCGTAGACTTCGCCCTTGGCGTTGATCTGCTTGGCACCGACGCCTTGGGCGATGGTCCCTGTCGGAGCAATGGTATCCTTGCAGCGCAGGGCGATGAAGCGCATTTCAAAGGTTGTCATTTCCGCCCCGGCCCGGATGCCCATGGCATAGCCGGCTCCCGTATTAAAGGGACTGTACCACATCTTATGGCGGGAAAAACCGGGATTGTTGGGCCGGTAGAGGCCGGACGCACCGCCGGTCGCGCAGAGGACGGCCTTGGCCCGGATTTCATAGGCTGTACCGGTCAGGATGTCGAAGCCCAGGGCACCGGCAATGCGATTGTCGCGAACGATGTAGTCGGTGATATTCAAGTGATTGATAACTTCGACGTCGTCCAGTTTCTTTACGGCATCGGCTAAGATGGTCTTGATATTTTCACCGTTAATCTTGATGTTGCGCGGGCCGCGGGTAACGTATTCCCCCTGTTCGTCTTTCAAGATGACCAGGCCCAATTCTTCAAGCTTCTTGGTGACTTCGTTTAGGCCTTCCGACATGGTCAAGAGCAGGTCTTCGCGGACGATGCCGGCGGCGTCTTTCTTGGCGTAATCCACATAAAACTGCGGCGTATGGCCTTTGGTGATATAGGCATTCAAGGCATTGACACCGGCTGCCAGACAACCGCTGCGGCGAATGTCTGCCTTTTCGGCGATGACCACCGAGGCCTTCGACAGGCTCCGGAGGGTCAAGGCGGCGTAACAGCCTGCCGTTCCCCCGCCGATGATGAGGACATCGGTGTGGATGATTTTCTCCTTCTGAATCTGCATGGCAATACTCCTTCGTTTAAATATAGAATACATCAGAGCCCATCATGGCACTGTTTTCTCGTAAATAGGTCTTATCCCCGTCGAGGACGTGGAGGCGGTAAATGAGGACCTTCACCGTTTCGCCGACGGAAAGGGTCGGTGCATCAAAGGCGTATTCCCCGTGAATGAGGCAATCTTTGACGCGCAGGGTCACGTCGAGGCGGCTGCCGCGGAAGACGACGGCTTCGACGACACCGTCTTCCGCGGCACTGGCGTAGCGCTTCATTGTCCCCTGTTTATAGATCTTGAGGAATTCCGGTCGGATAATGGCCCTTTTCGGACCGCCGACGTCGACGAAGCCTGTGAGGACGCTGCAGTTGTCGATGACGACGGGCGTCCCAATGAATTCGGCCACAAAGGGCGTCTTGGGCTTGCTGTATATATCAAAGGGCGTCCCGACTTGTTCGATGCGGCCGTGATTGGTGATGATGATTTCATCGGCCACTTCCACGGCTTCATCTTGGTCGTGGGTGACGAAGATGCTGGTAATACCGACGCGGTGAATCGTCTCCTTCAGCCAGTTGCGAAGTTCCTGCCGTACTTTGGCATCGATGGCCGCAAAGGGCTCATCGAGGAGCAGGACCTGGGGATGAGGCGCCAGGGCCCGGGCAAAGGCCACGCGTTGTCGCTGGCCGCCGGAAAGCTGATTGGGATAGCGCCCTTCCATACCGGACAGGCCGACGAGGTCGATCATCTCCAGGACCCGTTCGCGAATATCCGCCTTTTTCATCCCTTGTATGGTGAGTCCGAAGGCGACGTTGTCAAAGACGGTCATATAGCGGAACAAGGCGTAGTTTTGGAACACGAAGCCGATGCCCCGCTTGGCAGCGGGAATGTCATTGACCCGTTTACCGTCGATGACGATGTCGCCGCTGTTGGGATTTTCAAGGCCCGCCAGCATGCGCAGGATCGTCGTCTTGCCGCTGCCGCTGGGTCCCAGGAGGGCGACCAGTTTGCCCTTGTCGACACCAAAGGACACGTCCCGCGAGGCGTGGAAAGAGCCGTAGTTTTTTTCGATATGCTTCATCTCGACGTACATGACATCACCTCCTAAGATGGCTTGTGGAGCTTGGCTTCAAAGAATACCCTCAGCAAGAGAACGCCGACGGCTAAGAGTACCAAGAGGGACGACACGGCAAAGGCCGCCGTAATGGCATCGGTCGACCCCGATTGGTAGAGGGCGTCGATTTCAAGGGGCAAGGTAAAGGTTTCGCCCCGCAGTTTCGACATGGCGCTGACGGCACCGAATTCGCCGAGGGCCCGGGCCGTACAGAGGACGATGCCATACAATAAGGCCCATTTGATCTGCGGCAGGGTAATGCGGAAGAATATCGTCTTCCCCTTGGCCCCCATGAGGGCGGCAGCTTCTTCTTCATCGCGGCCCTGGGTATGGAGGACCGGAATGATTTCCCGGAAGACGAAGGGAAAGGTGACAAAAATCGTCGCCAAGATGACGCCGGGAACGGCGAAGACGATCTGAATATCCGTCCCTAAATAGTCGTTCAGGACTTCGATCCACTGACCGATCCAGCCCATGCGGCCGAAGGTCATGATGAAGGCCAAGCCGGCGATGACCGGCGAGACGGAAAAGGGAATATCGATGAGGGTCGTCAACAGGTGTTTGCCCCGAAAGTCGAATTTTGAAATGGCCCAGGCCGCACAGAGGCCGAAGACGGTATTGACGATGACGGCGATGACCGTAGCTATCAAGGTCAGGCGCAGGGCTGACAAAACGTAAGGCGTCGTCAACGCTTTGACGTAAAAGTCCCAGCCCTCGGCCAGTGAATTCATTAGGACCGAAATGAGGGGGACGATGAGCATGACGACGACAAAGACGACGCTGATGCTCAGTAAGAGTATTTTTGTCTTGCTGTGCTTCATGATTCCCCTCCTCTATTGAACGCGCCGGGCCTGCCAGAGCTGAATCATATTGATGGAAAACAGCATGGCAAAGGCGATGATGAGCATGACCAAGGCGATGGCCGTAGCGCTGGCATAGTCGACGTAATTGAGCTTCTGCATGATGACGTAAGAGACGACCTGAGTGTGGTTCTTGGCACTGTTGCCGGAAATGTAAATGACACTGCCGTATTCGCCAAGGCCCCGGGCAAAAGCCAGGCCGAAACCGGTCAAGAGAGCCGGCCGCAGTTCCGGAAAGATGATGCGCCGGAAGATGGTAAACTTCGACGCTCCGAGCATGCTCCCCGCCTCTTCATAGGTCGGATCCAAATTTTCCAGGACCGGCTGAATGGAGCGGACGACGAAGGGAATGCCGACGAAGACCAAGGCGATGATAAGGCCGATATGGGTATAGGCAATGGAAATGCCGTAGCCGGCAAAGAAGCTGCCGAAGAAGCCCGTATCGGAATAGAGCTTGGAAAGAGTAATGCCGGCAACGGCCGTCGGCAAGGCAAAGGGCAGTTCGATGACACCGTTTAAGAGGGTCTTGCCGCGAAATTCATAGCGAACGAGCACCCAAGCCAGGATGAAACCGAAGACAGAATTAATCAGGGCCGCCAAGAAAGAACTTCCAAGAGTCGTGATAAAAGCATTGCGAATGGCACTGTTGGTGATGAGCTTGGCGTAGTCATTGGCCGTCAGTTGAAAGGCGTGGCCTAAAATCGATATCAACGGGATGAGGATCAATAAGGACAGCATGGCCAGGGTCACGCCCAGGGTCAGGCCGAAGCCGGGAATAATTCGGTTTCGCCCGCCCGCCGGGTTTGAAAATGGATTCATCTGCATCCCTCCTTATTGACTGCCATCGACATCGGCCATGATTTTATCAAACATGGCGTCGTCGTCGAAGAATTTGACATAGGCTGCATCCCATCCGCCGAAGTCGCTGATGCGCGTCAGCTTGACGTTAAGGTCAAATCGGTCGGCGTAGCGCCGGAGAATCTCCGGATTGGACGGCCGGAAATCATTTTTGGCGGCCAATTCCTGGCCTTCGTCAGAGTACAAATAGCGCAGGTACTCCTGAGCCGCCTGTTCATGACCCTTACGCCGAGCCAGGCGGTCGACGACGGCCACACTGGGCTGTGCTAATATGCTGACACTGGGTACGACGACTTCATAGCTGCCGGGATATTCGCGCATCGTATAGAGCGCTTCGTTCTCCCAAGCGATGAGGACGTCCCCCTGCCCGTTTTCGACAAAGGTCGTCGTCGAGCCCCGGGCGCCGGCGTCCATGACGGTGACATGGCGGTAGAGGTCGGTCATGAAGGCCCGGGTCTTGATTTCATTCCCCCCGAAATGATCAAGGCCCCAGCTCCAGGCGGCCAAAAAGTTCCAACAGGCACCGCCGCTGCTCTTGGGATCCGGCGTAATGACACTGACGCCGGATTTCGTCAAATCGTTCCAGTCGCGTATCCCCTTGGGATTCCCCTTGCGAACCAGAAAGACGATGGTCGACGTGTACGGTGCCGAGTCATCGGGAAGTTCTTGTTCCCAACCGGCGTCGATGAGGCCGGCCCGTTCCAGTCGTTCGATGTCATACGACAGGGCCAGGGTCACGACATCAGCCCGACTGCCTTCGATAACCGATCGGGCCTGGCTGCCCGAACCGCCGTGAGACTGGACGATGCGGATATCCTTCCCGGTCTGCTCTTTATAATGCTTTTGAAAGGCTTCATTATATTCTTTATATAATTCACGTGTTGGATCATACGAGACGTTGGTCAAGGTAAGCGTGTCCTCATCAGTCCCACGACCGCAGCCGGCCAAGAGACCGGCCGCCGTGAGGACTGCCGTGACAGTCAGTACCGCTATGATTTTTTTGTGCTTCATATCTTTTCCCCCTCGATACCGACTGCTGGCCCTTACAGGCCTTCTTCAAATAAAGATGTAGATAAATAGCGCTCGCCGCCGTCCGGCAAGAGGACGACGATAGTCTTGCCCTCGTTTTCCGGCCGCTTGGCGACGGTTAGGGCCGCCTGTAAGGAAGCACCTGACGAGATGCCGACTAAAAGGCCGTCGGTCTTGGCCACTTCCCGAGCCCGTTCATAAGCATCCTCATTCGATACGTCGATCACATCATCTACGAGTGACATATCGAGGACGCTGGGAATGAAGCCGGCGCCAATCCCCTGAATGGCGTGGGGCCCGGGCTTTCCCCCGCGAAGGACGGCCGAGTCTTTCGGCTCGACGGCGATGATTTGTACCTCCCGGTCATGGCTTCTTAACCCCTCAGCCGTGCCGGTAATGGTACCGCCGGTGCCGACGGACGAAATGAAGATATCGACATTACCGTCCGTATCGCGCCAGATTTCTTCGGCCGTCGTCGTCCGGTGGATGGCCGGATTGGCCGGATTGTCGAACTGCTGCGGAATGAAGGCGTTGCCGTAAGACTTTCGCAGTTCTTCAGCCTTGCCGATACTGCCGCGCATCCCCTCGATGCCCGGTGTCAGCACGACTTCTGCCCCCAAAGCCTTGACGATTTTCTGCCTTTCCAGGCTCATCGTATCAGGCATGGTCAAGATGAGGTGCAGGCCCTTCACGGCAGCGGCCATGGCAAGACCGATGCCGGTGTTGCCGCTCGTCGGTTCGATGATGACCGTATCCTGATCAATCTTCCCGGCTTGTATCCCGGCGTCGATCATGGCCACGGCCACTCGATCCTTGACGCTGCCCAAGGGATTGAAGTATTCAAGCTTGGCCAGGACCCGGCCTTTGATGCCGTGTACCGCCTGCCACCGGGTCAGCTCCAAGAGCGGCGTATGACCGACGAGGTCGGTCACGTATTTTGCTACATGCTCCATAAGATCCCTCCATGTTGCCAAAAGAAAAGCGCCACCTGTAATAAGCAGATGGCGCAAGAAATAAACGTATGCCCATGACTTCATCTGCCAGGTAAAATCCTGCTGGAATTGGCACCTTACATGCGTAGGTTGCCGCAGCGTCAAAGGGCCAGTCCCTCGGCTGCTCTGGATGAATAGGTTCGTATTGTATTGTCCTGTGATAGATGGCTGTACAATACGATTATATCGTACAACACATGATGGTCAATTTTTTTAAGTACCCCATAATGACATACCTCATTCTTATACAATGTATACAACAACGATTCGCTTGAAACGTTACTGGAATTGTACAATTTGTAAGGCGTCTTGTCAAGGTATTTTATAAAAAAAATGAAGAAAAAAGTTAAAATTACGTATAAAGGAGCCGTCATCAGCCTTCATTAAAAAGCAAGGCGCATTTGATACCAAACGGCTCCACCGTGTTCCGAGGTGCTGAGTCCCTCGTTTTTAAAGCCGAATTTAGCATAATAATGCAGGAGCTTATCCTTGCAGGTCAAGACCAGTCCCTGGCGGCCTTCTTTGCGGGCGTCGTCGATAGCTTTCGTGAGAAGTAATGCGGCATAACCGTGCTTCCGATAACTTGGTAATGTATTGACGCCGAAAATCATCTGCCAGGCTCCCTTTTCGTCGTGGAGAGAGGCATCGCCATAGAGGTCGTCCGTCAAATCGCGTTGATCCGTAACCATTCCGTCGACGAAAGAAATGAGAGTCCCGTCGTCGCCAAAGAGCAGCCAAAAATGGCGGCCAAAGTAGGAAATACGGTCGCGCAGGCGTTCTTCCGATGCCGCCTCGGCTGCCGGAAAACAAGCCGCTTCTACGGCGGTGACAGCCTTAATGTCGTCGAGAGTTGCCGTTCTGATATTCATGCCATCGCTCCTTCCGTCACGGCCCTCCTGCCTCTTACAGTCGGACACGATGAAACGTATATTTCAAATATTATATCGTAAATGCCGAGAAAAAGCTACCGAAAAACGTCTGGAGAAAGTCCGTAAAATGAACGTCTCGAAAGTTCCAGACCGTCATATCGCTCTTTTTCAACAGCAGCCGCCGGTCGGCATCGAATAAATACCCCTGTAACTCCGGCCCCTTCCGGGAATCGAAGCATCCTTCCGAAACATTCGAACGGCTGTTGTTTTCACCGGAAAAGGCCTGTCACAGCGGCAAATACAGGAAAGGACCTGTATGAAGTTTTTACCTCACACAAGTCCTTTTCAAAAGGCTTTATGTCGCCCTTTATGCTTCAGTGTTCGCTTACACCGGCACGGCTTTCTTCCCTGGCTGCGTGATCGGCAGCCATGCGGCGGAGCCGTTTATTTCGCCGTACTTCGGCTTTCCGGTTGCTTTCCTTTATATTCGCGACGACGGACCGGGCCAACCAGCCCAAGAGACAGCCGGTCAAGAGAATCTTAATGGCCGGTAAATCCCAGTGTGTCGACAAGAGCAGTGCCAAGACGACGAAGGCAGCCGTGACGAGCGTTTTATTCATGAATCGATGCATCTCCCTGTAAACGTACATAAATAGCCTCAAATTGAATTTAATTATACACGCTTTTCGGGAATAAAACAAGCCGTAATCGCAGGGGCCACTCCCCTTGCGTAAAGGCTAAATTTGGGCAAAGAGTTTTTCTTTGGTCCGTTCGGCTTCAGCTTTGATCTTTTCGATATCGAGTTTGGTAAACTCTTTGTTCCGCAGGAGGACTTCCCCGTTTACCAAAACCGTGTCGACGTCCATGCTGTTGGCGCTGTAAGCCATGAGGCTGAGGGCGTCGTGTTTCGGGTACCAATGGAGGCCTTCGCGGTCGACTAAGGTGATGTCGGCTTTGTAGCCGGCTTCGAGTTTGCCGATATCCGTATAGCCCAGGCATTTAGCCCCGCCTTCAGTCAGCATGTTGATAGCCGTTTCAGCCGGGATGACCGTCGGATCGAGTGTGTTGGCCTTATGGACAAGCGCCGCCAAGTGCATTTCTTCGACGATGTCGAGGTTGTTGTTGCTCGATGCGCCGTCCGTGCCGAGGCCGACGATGATACCCTTTTTCAGCATCTTAGCGATGGGAGCAAAGCCGCTGGCCAGTTTCAGGTTGCTGCCCGGGTTATGGGCGACGCGGACGTGTTTTTTAAGCATAATGTCCATGTCGTCGTCATCGACCCAGACGCAGTGTGCCACCAGGCAGCCCGTGTCGAAGAGACCCAGTTCGTTGAACCAGGCAATGGGCGACTTGCCGTACTGCTGCTTAATGTTTTCGACTTCGCCCTTCGTTTCCGACAAATGGGTGTGGATTTCAGCTCCTAATTCATGGGCCAAATCGACGACGCGGGAGAGGTATTCCGGCGTATTGGTGTACGGCGCATGGGGGCCGAGCATGACCGTAATGCGGCCATCCCCTTTTTTATGCCAGTCTAAAAAGAGCTGTTTATTTTCTTTGAGGGCCGTTTCGGCACTGGGCGTAATGCCCGTCATGCCCCGGCTCAGGCAGGCCCGGATGCCCGACGCGTCGACGGCGCGGGCGACGTCATCCATAAAGAAGTACATATCGGCAAAGGACGTCGTACCGCAGCGAATCATTTCGGCAATACCGAGCATGGTCTGGGCGTAGACAACGTCGCCGTCAAGCTTATCTTCGGCCGGCCAGATTTTCTTCTGGAGCCAATCCATGAGCTGCATGTCATCGGCATAGCTGCGGAAGACAGTCATGGCGATGTGGTTGTGGGTGTTGACGAAGCCCGGCAGGGCCAGCATCTGCTTGCCGTCAATGACTTCATCGTAATCGGAAAGGACGGGATTTTCGGGAAAGCCCGTGATTTTCGTGCCGTCGATGGCAATATTTTGATTTTCTGTTACCTTGTGGTCCCGATAGAGGCCGACATGCTGAATCAGTTTTTTCATCCGTATCCCTCTCCTCTTAGTCGAGATTCAAGTATTTGCGCTGTTCTTCACTGAGGGTATCGATGGCGTAACCCATGGAAGCCAATTTGATTTTGGCGATATCGTCGTCGATTTCATGAGGGAGGACATAGACGTGGTTTTCAAGTTCCGTATGATGGTCGAGGATGTATTTAGCAGCCAGGGCCTGAACGGCAAAGGACAGGTCCATGATTTCAGCCGGATGACCGTCGCCGGCAGCCAGGTTTACCAGACGGCCTTCCGCCAAGAGGTTGATGACGTGACCGTTGGGGAGTTCATAGCCTTCGATGTTGTGGCGGGCTTCAAAATGGCGGACCGAAAGGGCTTCCAATTCGGGCCGGTTGATTTCGACGTCGAAGTGACCGGCATTGGCCAGAACGACGCCGTCTTTCATGTTCTTCATGTGTTCGCCGCGGATGACGTCTTTGTCGCCGGTCAAGGTGACGAAGATATCGCCGACTTTAGCCGCTTCGGCCATAGGCATGACTTCAAAACCGTCGAATACGGCTTCGATGGCTTTGATCGGGTCGACTTCGGTGACGATGACGTGAGCACCGAGGCCTTTGGCGCGCATAGCGCAGCCTTTACCGCACCAGCCATAGCCGGCGACGACAACTTTCTTGCCGACGACAGTGAGGTTCGTCGTGCGCATGATGCCGTCCCACGTCGACTGGCCTGTACCGTAGCGGTTGTCGAAGAGATATTTGCAGTACGAATCGTTGGCTGCGATCATGGGGAACTTCAACTGGCCGGCTTTGTCGAGGCCGTGGAGGCGGTTGACGCCGGTCGTCGTTTCTTCCGTGCCGCCGAGGAGGTTTTCCATGGCGTCGCTCCGCGTCGTGTGCAGGAGGTGGACCTGATCGCCGCCGTCATCGATGATGATATCCGGCTTATGGTCGAGGGATTTATTCAGAAAATCGAAGTATTCTTCATCGGTCGCGCCGTACCAGGCATAGACCGTCAGGCCGTCTTCGACGAGGGCTGCTGCGACGTCGTCCTGAGTCGACAAGGGGTTGCTGCCGGTAACGATGACCTTAGCGCCGGCCCGGTGAAGGACTTCGGCCAAATATGCCGTCTTGGCTTCGAGGTGGACGCTGACGCAGATGGTCTTGCCCTTAAAAGTCTGTTCGGCTTTCAATTTGTCGCCAATGGCATTGAGGGCCGGCATGTGACGGTCGACCCAGTTGATTTTTTCATGGCCGCTCTTAGCTAATTTGATGTCGCGAATAATTGATTCCATACAGTTCATACCTCTTTCTATAATGAATGCTTGTCAAAAAATATCTGTACAGCCTCCGTATCGGGATGGCTGATGATGCCCTTTTCGGTGATGATGGCCCGGATGTTTTCATGAGGCGTCACATCAAAGGCCGGGTTATAGACCGGCGTATCCGAAAGGGCTGTGGCAGCGCCTCTGAAGGAGCGGACTTCGTCGTGACTGCGCTCTTCAATGGGAATCTGACTGCCGCCGGCAATGGACCGGTCAAAGGTCGATAGGGGCGCTGCAATGTACAGGGGAATACCCAGGACCTTGGCCATCAGGGACAGGCCGTAGGTCCCGATTTTATTGGCCGTATCGCCGTTGGCGGCAATGCGGTCGGCACCGACGATGATGGCGTCGACGCCCTTTTCTTTCATCGTCCAGGCGGCCATGTTGTCGGTAATGAGCGTAACCGGAACACCACCTGCCATGAGCTCAAAAGCCGTCAGCCGCGCTCCCTGCAGGAGGGGCCGCGTTTCATCGGCATAGACCATCTTGACCTGTCCCCGGCGATGGAGTTCAGAAATGACGCCGAGGGCCGTGCCGACGCCGGCCGTCGCCAAGGCTCCGGCATTGCAGTGTGTCAGAAGGGTCAAGGGGCGGTCCCCTTTCCCGATTTCATCGGCACCCCAGCCGGCCATGGCCGTATTGATGGCCACATCGTCGGCATGGATGGCTTTGGCCTTGTCTTCTAAGACATGGACGATCGCCGTCGAACTTTCGCCGCCATGGGCCTTCGCGCAGGCCATCATTTGCTCCAAGGCCCAGTGGAGGTTGACCGCCGTCGGGCGAGCCCCGTCAAGATTTGTGCAGATATCCTGAAGGGCCGTTATAAAAGGCTTTTCACCAGGCTTTTCAAGGATAGAGCGGGCACCTAAGACGACGCCGTAAGCAGCGGCGACGCCGATAGCCGGTGCTCCGCGGACGGCCAGGACGGAAATGGCCTTATGGACGTCCTGCCAGGTCGTACAGGTCAGATAGGTTTCGGTAAAGGGAAGGACGGTCTGATCAAGGAGATAGAGAGTTCCCTTTTCCCAGCGCAACGTTTCCATTATACCGTAAACCCTCCGTAAGCCTGGAGCGTATGGTGGCAGGCACAGTCTTCATCGACGGGATAGTTTTCGATGCTCTTTAAAATGAGCTGGCGCAGGCGCAGGGAGCTCTTGGCCATGGCATCGACGACTTCTTCATGGGTCAGGGGCTTATCGGAAATGCCGGCAGCAAAGTTAGTGACCATGGACACCGTGGCGTAGCAGATTTCCGCTTCCCGGGCCAAGCAGACTTCGGGAACGTTGGTCATGCCGACGATGTCACCGCCGAGTTTTTGGAACATCCGGATTTCCGCCGGCGTTTCAAACCGCGGCCCTTCGGTGCAGACATAGGTTCCCGTAGCATGGAGACGGCAGTCTCCCGCGTCAGACGCTGCCTGAATAACGTGGCGGCGCAGGGTCGGGCAGTAAGGTTCCGTCATGTCGACGTGAACGACGCCGTTGGCACCGCCGTCAAAAAAGGACGTGTGCCGGCTTTTTGTGAAGTCGATGAACTGGTCGGGCAAAACGAAGTCCCCGGGCTTGTACTCGGGATTCATGGATCCAACAGCCGTCGTCGCCAAAATAGCCGTGACGCCGAGGCGCTTCAATCCGAGAATGTTGGCCCGATAGTTGATGAGGTGCGGCGGAATGGAATGCATCCGGCCGTGACGGGCTAAAAAGATGAGGTCTCGGTTCTGATACGTCCCCTTCCAGTAACGAATAGAACCGTAATACGTATCCATGTACCCTTCGCGGACATTGGACAAAATCTTCGGATCACAGACTCCGGTACCGCCGATGATGGCAATAAGTCCCATGATAAAACCTCCCTTTATGAAATGAAGATCAATGCTTGTCTGCCCCGGCCCTTTCGTATAAGGCCGCTACTTCGTCGTGGGACAGGGTATACTTGGCGCCGCAGTAATGGCAGGTCATTTCGACCTGGGGATCCTTCAAGAGTGATTCTTTGTCTTCCGGGCGCAGGGATAGCAAGGCACTTTCAAAGCGCTGGCGCGAGCAGGTGCAGCGCCAGTAGAGATGCTGACGGTACAATTCTTTATAATGCATGCCGCCGAGGATGATGTCGATCAGGCCTTCTCCCTTAGGATGGTCCTTGAGGTACGTCGTCAAGGCGCCGACTTGGGTGATGTTGGCTTCGACACGGGCCAGGTCTTCATCTTTGGCACCGGGCAGGGCCTGAACGAGGAAGCCGCCGGCAGCGGCAATGGTGTAATCCCGGTCGACGAGGACGCCTAAGTTGATCGTCGACGGCACCTGTTCCGACGTATAAAGGTAGTAGGCGATATCTTCGGCAATTTCACCGGATACGAGGTCGGCCTGGCTGGTATAGGTCGTCGTCTTCGGCGTAAAGCGGGTCACGGTCATCTGGCCGTTGCGGCCGACAGCAGCCGAGACGTCGAGTTTGCCGTTCGGTTTTAAAGGCAGATCAATCGTCGGATTGTCGACGTAGCCGCGAAGCTTATTGGTATCGAAGCAGTCGGCATGAACGGCGCCCAAAGGGCCGTCGCCGGCAATCTTGATGGATACGCCTTCGTGGTTCTTATAGTCTCCGGCGAGAAGGGCTGCCCCGGTCATGGTCCGGCCCAAGGCGGCACAGGCCACAGGCGATAAGTGGTGGCTCTGACGGGCTTTTTCCACGATGCCTGCCGTAAAGGCAATGGACACGCGGATGGCCTCATCTGATGTATAGTGAATAATTTGATTGTCTCTGATCATAATCGATTCTATCCTTTCTCTACAAATCCAATCCTTATTATACAACATCTGTCCACCCCTAGCCAGTCCCGCCCCCAAAAGCCCCATCCATAGCGGCCGCCCTTTCCTTGCCTTTTACTCAATCATTCTATTCAAAATAGATAAAGTTTGTCCGCTTTTTAAGCAGGAATTTGCCGTCTTCATCTCGAATAGTATTAGGAAGCAGCCAAGAAGGAGTGATATCCATGAAGACAGAAAAGAAAACGATCCCCGTACAGGAAGAAGTATCCCCCGACGAAGTCAAGGAAATGGCCCTCTGTCCGCCGGCTCCGGAAACGGAAACGGAGGACCCGGAAGCGCCGTATATGGCCTCCGATATGTATCAGCGCATCGTCGCTTTGATCAACAACTTTGAATCGGAACTCCCCGATACGATGCAGGCCGGCGGCCGCCTGGTCTCGGCCGGCGACATTACCTTCAGCATTCAGGATATCGGCTACTGGGACCCGAATATGATCGTCTTTTACGGCGAACTCTCGGACGGCTCGGCCGTCGAACTGGTCCAGCATCTGTCCCAGCTCAACCTGCTCTTGGTGGCTGTCCCCCGACAAGATGACATCCAAAAACCGCGCCGGGTCATCGGCTTTACCCAAAAAGCAGAACCCGACATCATACACGATGCTCAAGATTAAGTATTATTACGAAAGGATATGCCTTTAATGAAACATGAACTCCCTTATTTTTATATCGGTTCGGCCTACGGCGGCAATCAGGATTGGCTGACGGACCGCATGATGAACCTCGGCGGCTGCGCTGCCGTGACGGCCTGCGATTCTTCCATTTATTTTACGCGCTATAAAGACGCCCAAGGCCTCTATCCCTACGAGACCGAAGACGTCGCCAAGAAGGACTACATCGCCTTTACCAATGTCATGAAGCCCTATCTCCGTCCGCGCTGGGGCGGCATCGACCGCCTCGACATGTATATCGACGGCATGGGCCAATTCCTGACCGACCACGGCGACGACGACATCACCATGGACCCCTGGTCCGGCGATAAGGCGGCAGAGGAAACGAAAGACGTCATCAAGGCTCAAATCGACGCCGGATGGCCCATCCCCCACCTGGTCCTGCATCACAACAATCCCAACTTTAAATTCTATGACTGGCACTGGTTCTTACTGACGGGCTACACCGAATTCGACGGCGACTTCATGGTCAAAGCCGTTACCTACGGCTCCTGGCGCTGGCTCGACTTCAACGGGCTGTGGAATACGGGTCACCGCAAAAAGGGCGGCCTCATCCTCTATCATCGTCATTCCTAAGACCGGTATCCCCGTTCTATTTACGAAAAACTCTCCAGATGCATCGCCAAGCGGTGTAACCGGAGAGTTTTTTTTATTTCATGAAATTCGCCGTCCTAAGCCACTGCCGAACGGCATCGGACGTTTCGCCCATCTCATCATGACGGAGGACGAAGCCTTCATAGACGTCCGCGTCGGGCTCGAGTGCGGCAATGTCTTCGACGGTATCGACAAAATCACTGTCCCCGGACGAAGCCACGGCATACAAGGCCTTCCCGGAAAAATCGTTTTCCGTCAAAAAGGACGTAACCGGTGCCGGCAGGGCATCCCACCAAATAGGATAGACCAAGACGACCGTATCGTACCGGCTCATATCACCGACGTGGCTTTTCAGCTCCCGTTGTTCATCACGGGCAGCCGCCGCCTTTTCATCACGAATCATGGCATCGTAGTCGGCGGAATAAGGCTTTTCGGCCAGGATGGAAAAGACGTCGCCGCCGGTTTCCCGGGCGATTTCGTTGGCAATCATGGCATCGTTTCCGATGATTTCACCGTCTTTTACATTGAGGCTGGCCGACGTCATGACGTCGTATTCCTTGGAATGAATGGCTTGGGCATCTGTATTATCAGGATACGTAAAATAAGCAATGAGGACGCGGCGGGGATTCCCCTGACCGTTATGGACGACAGCCGTCGAAACCGGCTTCTTTTCATTTTGGGCAAGGGTTTCCCGATGGGTATCGTTGTCAGTCCGTGCCGGACCTCTGGCACAGGCGGACAGAAGGAGTGTTAACACAAGAGTCCCCACGAGGACAGAAGCACGTTTTATCATAGAGAAATCCCCCATCAGTTAATTTCTTATCTATACTTTATATTATACGATAGTAAGATTCCCTTGTAAAACAACAGTCTGTGCCATACCGGATTCTCCGATGCCAAAAAGGCCTGCATCGAGACGATGCAGACCTAAATAGAAACTATGATTTTTTTACTTTGAACCAGGCAGCGTACATCGTCGGCAGGACCAAGAGGGTCAGAACGGTGGCCACTAAGAGACCGCTGGCAATGGCCACGGCCATGGGGCCCCAGAAGACACTGGTCATCAAGGGGACCATGCCTAAGATAGCCGCCGCAGCCGTCAGCATGATGGGCCGAAAGCGCAGGACCGCCGAATCGATAATGGCGTGCCACGGGTCTTCGCCGGCAGCCATATGCTTTTCGATCTGGTCGAGGAGGATAATCGAATTGCGGATGATGATGCCCCCTAAAGCCAGGATGCCGAGGTAGGCTACAAAACCCAAGGACTCTCTAAAGAGGAGCATCCCCAGGGAGACTCCGATGAGTCCCATAGGAGCCGTAATCAGAGTCAGTCCCATAAGGGGCAGGCTCCGGAGCTGGAACATGAGCAAGGTCATGATGATGATGACCATGACCGGCACGGGCCCTAAGAGGTATTTCAAGGATTTTTGGCTGTTTTCCAGAGAGCCGTCCACTTCCACCGTGTAGCCGAAAGGCATATTGTCACGGATGTCGGCGATGGAATCGTAAGCCTTTTGCGTCGCATCGTCAGCCGTTCCCGACTTGATGCCGCCGTTAATCGTAACCGTCGGCTTTAAGTTGCGGCGCCAGATGAGGCCGTCCTCGCCTTGATAGGAAATGCGGGCGATCTGTTCCAAGGGAACGTAGCCGGCTTGGCCGACGTAGACCGGCAGGCTCCGGATGGCCGAGAGATCCTTGCGGTCCTTATCGTCGAGGCGAAGCTGAATATCGATGGTCTTATCCGGTGCATAGTACTGGGCCACTGTCGCCCCGGACAGTTCTGTATACAGGGTCTGGGCAATATCCTGACCGGAAATCCCCATAGCCCGCAGTTTATCCTGATCGAGCTCGACGTGCATAACCTTATCTTTCTGATTCCAGTTGAGGAAGACATTTTCCGTATTCGGGTCTTTGGCAATGCGGGCGGCAATCTCTTCGGCATAGGCTTTGACCTTGTCCTTATCGTAACCCGATACGCGCATCATGATGGGATAATCCGACGGCGGCCCCAAAGAGATGTGCTTAATATTGCTGCGGACGTTGGGGAACTTATCGGAAAGCTCCGTCTTCAAGGAGGCTGCCAGGGCTTCCCGCGATTCCGTATCCTTGGCGACGACGACGAACTGGGCGTAATTATCGGCCGGAAGGACGGGCTCGACAGTCAGGACGAACCGCGGTGCTCCTTGGCCGACGTGATACGAGTAATTCTTCAATTTATCCTGCTGGCCGTCAAGGTACTGAGCCAACCGGGACGCTTCTTTCTGGGTCGCTTCCATGGACGAGCCTTCGGGCAGGGTCATTTCAACGATGAGTTCCGGCCGCAGGGACGGCGGAAAGAATTCTTTCGGAATAAAATAGGTCAGGCCGACGGAAAGGACGAAGGCTGCAGCCGTCCCGCCGATGACGATGACGCGATGAGTCAGGCACCAGTTCAGGACCTTGCGGAAAAAGACGTAGAAGCGACTGGTATACAGCTTTTCCGGGTTCTCGCCCTCTTTCTGTTTGGGCTTGATGAGGTAATAGCCAAAAAGAGGTGCTACCATGACCGATACGATCCACGACAGGACCAGGGCCGCCGTGATGACCGGGAATAGGGCTTTACAAAATTCAGCGGCTGCGCCATCGGAAAAGGCGACGGGAATGAAGCCGGCACAGGTAATGAGAGTCCCGGTCAGCATGGGCTTGGCCGTAGCCCGAAAGGCGTAGCAGGCGGCGTCGATGCGGCTCCTCCCTTTTTCGAGCTGGACGGTCATCATTTCGACGGCGATGATGGCGTCGTCGACGAGGAGGCCCAAGGCAATGATCAGGGCCCCTAAGGAGACCTTATGGAGGTCGATACCGACTATTTCCATGATGCAGAAGACACCGGTCAGGACCAAGGGAATGCAGAAGGCGACGACGAGGCCCGTCCGCAGGCCCAGGGTGATGAAGCTGACGACGAGGACGATGGCGATGGCTTCCCACAAGGTTTCCGTAAAGTCACTGATGGACTCTTTGACGATCTGAGGCTGATCGGAGACCTGGTTCATTTCCATGCCGGCCGGAAGGTCGGCTTTGACGCTGGCTTCAAGCTTTTTCAGGTTTTCGCCGAGCTTTAAATTGTTGCCACCGTCCTTCATGGACAGGGCGATGCCGACGGCGGGCTTGCCGTTATAGAACATCTTAGGGTCGGCCGGTTCGGTATAACGCCGTTCGACGGTTGCGATGTCGCCTAGGCGGAAGACGCGGCCGTTGGCATTGATGGGCAGGTTACGGATGCCTTCGACGTCCTTAAAGACGCCGGACAGGCGAAGATAAACGTTGTCCGACTCGGTGTTCACCATGCCGGCCGGCGTCATCTCATTTTGGCCCTTGACGGCATTGGCGATGACCGTCGGCGGAATGCCCAGTTCGGCCAGTTTGGCATTGGCCACTTCGATATAGATCTTTTCCGACTGTTCACCGACCAGTTCGACCTTGCTGACGTCGTCAACGTTCATCATCATGCGGCGTATCTTTTCGGCTTTTTGCCGCAGTTCTTCATAAGAATAGCCGTCGCCCGTGAGGGCATAGATGGAGCCGAAGACGTCGTCGAAGCGGTCGTCATAGTACGGACCGTAGACGCCGTCTGGCAAGTCGCGTTTGACGTCTTCCGTCAAGTTTCTGACTTCGTGCCACGTATCGCGGATGCTGCTCTGGGGCGCTTTATCGTCCAAATTGACGTAAATGACCGACTGACCCGGCCGGGAATAACTTTTGAGGTAATCGAGGTGTGGCGTATCCTGAAGTTTCTTTTCAATCTTGTCGGTCACCTGTTCTTCCATCTGTTCTGCCGTAGCTCCCGGCCAGGCGACGGTGACGATCATGGTCCGCACGGTATACGTCGGATCTTCCATCCGCCCCAGTTTGATATAGGAAAAGACGCCGGCAATGGCCACGAGGATGATGAAATACCAGACTAAGGCCCGGTTACGGAGGGATACTTCTGATAAGTTTCTCATACATCGTCCCCCTCAATGCGGACTTTTTCGCCGGCCCGTAATTTATGGACGCCGGCCGTAACGACGATATCCCCCTTTTGAAGGCCTGTGACCTTAACGCTGTTGTCGCCAAAAGCTTCAACGGACACATTTTTCAGGGACAAGGTCTTGTCTTTACCGACTACCCAGACCTGAGGCGTACTGCCGGTCTGATAGATGGCCGATAACGGCAGGACGACCGTATCGGCAGCAGCCCGTTCTTCACCGGCATTGGCAACCGACGCCGTCATGCCCAATTGCAGGCCCTGGGGCGGATTTTGCAGAGTAATATTGACTTCATAGGTCCGCGATACGGCATCGGCCATAGGCGCCACTTCGCGGACGACGCCGGACACGGTCTGGTTCTGAAGGGCCCAGAAGGACACGGTCACGGCTTTTCCGACGGGAAAGTCGGAAAGTTTATTTTCCGGTACGTTAATGGTGACTTCCAGGTCGCCGTCATGGACTAAGGTGACGACGGGCTGGCCGGCCGGGACGACCTGCCCCACTTCGGCAGTGACGGCAGCGATGACGCCGTCGGCATCGGCCGTAAGCCGGGTATAAGACAACTGATTGTCCTGGGCCTGCTGACCGGCCTGAGCTTGATTATACTGGGCTGCTGCCCGGTCATAGGCCGTTTGGAACTGATCGAGGTCGGCGGCACTGACAGCATCGGAGCTGTAAAGTTCCTTATAACGCTTTAAATTAGCTGCCGCCAACTGGAGCTGGGCCGCGGCTGCATCGACCTGAGCCTGAGACTGGTTGACGGCCTGCATGATGTCCTTGGGATCGACGGTCATCAAGACGTCACCGGCCTTGACCCGCGTGCCGAGCTGGACGTTACGCGTCGTAATCCGGCCGCCGGCCTGGAAAGAGAGCTTACTTTCATAGCGCCCTTTTACCGTCCCCGAATAGGTACCGGCCGTACTGTCATTCGTTTTTCCGACTTCCATGGTCTTTACCAATTGATCCGGTTCGGCCGCGGTCTGCTCACTGCCGCAGCCGGCTAAAGTCACGGCCGCCACGATGGCAGCTGCGGCGAGGATGTACTTCATGGAGCCCCTTTTCATCGTGTCATCTCCCCCTTTTCCTTCACAGCGCGTATATCAGCTTCATCAGCCCGCTCGGCAATGGCGTGCAGCATGGTAAGCATCTCATCGCGCTTCGTTTCATCAAAACCTTCTACGAGATAGGTAATCCAGGTTTCTAAAAATCCCGCCAACTCCCCTTGAATATCCCTGGCTTTAGACGTCAGATAGATAAACTTAAAGCGCCGGTCGCCGTCCTTTTGGCGGCGGCAGACATAGCCCTTCTCTTCCAAGGTTTTCAGGCTGCGAGCGACGAGGGCCTTATCGGCCTTCATTTCGTTACAGAGCTCGCTTTGGCTGGAGCCGTCAAAATCATAGAGGGTCATGAGGGTCACGTATTCTGAATAAGACAGGTTCCAAGGCTGACAGGCTTCGGTAATATAGGCCTGGGACCGCATATTGATAACCCCGAAATCGTGACCGACACATAAGTAATTCATCTTATTGTCCCCTTTATTAGTTGATTGAATCAACCATTTTTTTATAGTATAGCAAAGGGATTTGCCAAAAGCAAGAAAAAAAGAGGATGCCCTTACGAAGGCAATCCTCTTACATCTGTATTATTTTCCTAATTTTTCAGCGATGGCTGCTAATTTAGAGCCGATGACGGGCAGTTTAGAAAGGTCCGTTACGGCAACGGCCCGGAAGGCGAAGATGCCGATGAGATAGATGACGGCAGCAGCCGTCATGGCCAGGATGGTGGCCAACGTATTCCCTACCAGGTTGAGCAGGCTGTGGTGGATAATCCAAGCCGTACCGGCCATGGCAGCCCCCGACAGGAACAAGCGGCCGACATAGCCCCACTGGACGCCGTAGCCGACGAAACGGCGGGCAAAATAGAGGTTCAAGGCTGTAGCTACGGCTAAATCGGCATTGGTCGCCCAAGCGGCCCCGACTTCACCGAGCCAGGGAATGGCTGTCAGGTGCCAGCTCAAGAAAATCTTAACGACAGCTGCAGCGGCCATATTGTAGAGCGGCACTGCCGTCCGTCCCATGCCCTGCAGAAGGCCGCTGGTAATCTGCTGGAGGCCGACGAGAAAGACCGAAATGGACAACACACCGATGGCAGGCCCTGCAGCCGGCGTAGCATACAAGAGACGCGAAATGGGCACGGCTAACACGGCTAACCCTAAGCAGGCCGGGATGGTAATGACGTTGGCAATGCGCATAGCCGTATGGGTCCGGGACAGGACGACGTCTCTTCTCCCCTGGGAAAAGGCCGCTGAGACGGCCGGGACTAAGCTGGTCGCCAAGGAAATCGTCAAGATTGCCGGCAATTGGACGAGGCCGTTGGCCATGCCCGTCAGGTAGCCATAGAGGGCTGTCGCCTCATGGGTACTGTAACCGGCCGCTTCCAGCCGCAGAGGCACGATAAAGAGGTCGATGCTGGCTACGGCCGGAAGGAGCATGTTGGCTGCCGCTACGGGAACGGCTAAGACGACGAGGCGGCGGATGATGTGCCGCGCCGACTGGATGACGAAGACGCCGTCGTCATCGGGTAACGGATTCCGTTGATGACGGTAGTATAAGAAGGCGATGAGGATGAGCCCTGCCGCTGCCCCGGGGACGGCGCCGAAAGACGCACCGGCCGCCGCCCACTCAAGACCTCTGGGCAGGAAAATCCAAGCTAAGACGAGCATCGTGCAGACCCGGACGAATTGATCGGCCATCTGGGACAGAGCCGTCGGCGTCATGAGCTGCAGGCCTTGGAAATAGCCGCGGAAGCAGCAGACGATGACCGATAAGCTTAAGGCCGGCCCTAACACGGCCAAGGCCGGCAGGGCACGACTGTCGCGGACGATGCCGAACTCGATCATAGCCTGGGCTCCAAAAGGCAGGGCCAGGCCGCAGAGGACGGAGACGACAGTCATAAAGGCCAAGGTCACATGAAAGATGCGGCGGACGCCGCTGTAATGGCCTCGGGCCGCTTGTTCGGCAATCATGATTGACACGGCGATGGGAATACCGGCCCCGATGATGCTGAGGAGCAGGATGTAGACCGGATAGGCCATCTGATAGAGGCCGATCCCCTCGCCGCCTAAGAGCCGCGATAAGAAAATACGGTTCAACCCGCCTAAGATCTTGACGACGATGCCGGCTACGGTGAGGACCATAGCGCCGCGTAAAAAGTTAGTCACGGGAATCCTCCTTTCCCAGGGAGGAAAAGGCCGTCAGCAAGGTCTGGATAAAGTCGAGGATATCGGCGATACCGGAAAGGGATACGCGGACCATGACCGGTATACCGGGGACGAGGCGGAAGCGGCTGCGCAGGGGCTTTTCGAGTTTCGTCAAATCGGGCATGTCTGAGACGCGGCGCCACTTGATCTCGAGGACGTCCTTCTTCTGGGCGATGAGGACCATTCCCTGAGCCTTGGCTTCGAGACGGGTTTCCGTCACCTGCAGGAGCTTTTCGACGTACGAACTGGGTCGGCCATAGCGGTCTTCCAATTCACGGCGCAGTTCGTCCAGCTCTTCTTTCGAGGAAACGACGGCCAAGCGCTGGTACATGTCGATTTTCTGACCGCCGTTTTGAATGTATTCGTTGTCGATAAAGGCATCGACGTGGATTTCCATGACCGTTTCCGGCGGCGGCGGTTCCACTTCTTTCCCGGTCTGGGCCTTGGCAATGGCTTCTTCCAGCATATGGCAGTACATGGCAAAGCCGACGCTGGCGATGTTGCCGTGCTGTTCCCGACCGAGGAGGTTGCCGGCACCGCGGATTTCAAGATCGCGCATGGCGATTTTAAAACCGGAACCGAGTTCGGTAAATTCTTTGATGGCTTGGAGCCGTTTTTCAGCGACTTCAGACAAAACCTTGTCCCTGCGGTACAAGAAGTATGCATAGGCCATGCGGTGGCTCCGACCGACGCGACCCCGCATCTGATAGAGCTGAGACAGGCCGAAGTGGTCGGCGTCGTAAATGATGATCGTATTGGCATTGGCTACGTCAAGGCCGTTTTCGACGAGGCTCGAACAGAGGAGGACATCGTACTTTCCTTCATAGAAATCGAACATCATCGACTCGAGCATGCTGCCGGCCATCTGACCGTGGGCAATACCGATGGTTACGTCAGGCAGGAGGGCCTGCAGTTCGTCCTTCATGCGTTCGATGGAAGCGACACGATTATAGACGAAAAAGACCTGGCCGCCCCGCCGCTTTTCGCGCATGATAGCGTCACTGACGATGCGGGCGTCGTATTCAGCGACGTAAGTCTGGACCGGGAAGCGGTCCGTCGGCGGCGATTCGATGACCGACATTTCCCGCAGGTTGACCAAAGACATGTGGAGGGTCCGCGGAATCGGCGTGGCACTGAGGGACAAAACGTCGATATGGGCGGCCCAGGCCTTCCATTTTTCTTTTTGGGCGACGCCGAAACGCTGTTCTTCGTCGACGACGAGAAGGCCTAAGGACTTGAATTTAACGTTCTTGTTGAGCAGGCTGTGAGTCCCGATGAGGATGTCGATATCGCCGGTCAAGGTCCGTGCCAGGATTGATTTCTTTTCTTTGTAGGAACGGAAACGGTTGAGGACTTCGACGTGAACACCGAAGGGGCCGAACCGTTCCATGAAGGTCTGAAAGTGTTGCTGAGACAAGACCGTCGTCGGTACCAAGACGGCAACCTGCTTACCGGCTGTGACGGCCTTAAAAATAGCCCTCATGGCCACTTCCGTCTTGCCAAAGCCGACATCGCCGCAGACCAAGCGGTCCATAGGCGTCGGTTTTTCCATGCTGTCCTTGATTTCACGGACGGCTTTTAACTGATCTTCCGTTTCTTCATAGGGAAAGGCTTCTTCAAATTCTTTCTGAAAAGGCGTATCCGGCGGGAAGGCATAGCCGGAGACGACTTCCCGTTTCGCATAGAGGGCGACGAGTTTTTCAGCCAAATCGGTAATCGACTTCTGAGCCTTAGAGCGTATCTTCTGCCAATCCGAGCCGCCCATCTTCTGTAATTTCGGCGTATCGCCTTCGTTGCCGATGTAGCGCTGGAGGAGGGATAACTGATCCGTCGGCACGTAGAGGATGTCTTTCCCGGCATAGTGGATTTCGAGGTAATCCTTGTGGACGCCATCCATTTCAATGGTCTTGATGCCCATGTAGCGGCCGATGCCGTGGACTTCATGGACGACGTAGTCGCCGGCCTTCAGACTGGTAAAGACGCTGATTTCCTGGCCCTTAGCTACGCGGTGGCGCAGGCGTCGTTTCTGGGTGCCGAAGACGTCTCGTTCGGCGACGACGACGACCTTGGCATAAGGCAGTTCAAAGCCGTCGTGGATTTCCCCTTCGACGATATACATGCCGCCGGCGGCGCTTTTTTCGTCGTCATAATCGGCAATCGAAAGGTCATGCTGCTTCATCCAGGCTTTGAGGGAGGCAATGCGCTCTCTGCTGTTGATGACGAAGACGATGGTATTGCCTAAGCTTTGCCAATGGCCGACTTCTTCTTCGAGGAGGTTGAACTGCTTTTGGAAGCTGGCCATCATCTTGGCGGCAAAGCTGAAAGACTCGTCGATGAGCATATCGGGCACGGATTGGGCCATAAGGGACAAGACGATTTGAGGAACTTTTCGTTCCGGCGAGACCATATTTTTCCACGACGCCAGGACGCCCTTGTAATCGTCCGATTCTTTGAGAACCTTTTTGAGACCGTCACGGACCCGATTCGGTTCATCCCAGATGATGGTCCCTTCTTCGACGTAATCGAGGAGGGTATATTCCTCATCGTCCGCCGTCGTCAGGGACACGGGCAAAATCCGCGCCCGTTCGGCATCATACAGCGATTTTTGGCTGTCGACGTCGAAGGCGCGGATGCTTTCCAGTTCATCGCCAAAGAAGGCCAGGCGCAGGGGCTGCGGTTCATTGACGGCAAAGACGTCGACGATGTCGCCGCGGACGGAAAAATGGCCTCTCCGTTCGACCATGTCGACCCGTTCATAACCGGCGTCTACGAGGTGCTGCAACAAGTCATCGCGGTCGTATTCTCCTTGGATTTCGACGTCGATGGCCGCATCGTCGATGCGCTGAGGAGCCATGACGTACTGTGCCGCTTCTTCCGGCGCAGCCAAGACGAGAACCGGATCCCCTTGGCGCAGACGGCCCAGGGCTTCCATCTGCCGAGCCATCCGGTCGAGGCTTTTAGCCATCGTCGTAAAGACGGCCTTATCGACGACGGGAAAGTCGAGAACCTTTACGTCAGGCGCCAAAAAGGCCAGGTCCGCCTGCCAGGCCGCCGCCTGCTCCCGCGACGGGACGACGAGGACGACCTGACGGGGGCCTTCGTGCAGCACCTTAGCGACCAGAGCGCTCTTGACAGAGCCGCTGAGGCCGTAGATGCTGTGACAGCCGGGCTTTAAAAAGGCCTCCCCGGCGGACCGGATATTTTCATCTTGATTCATCCATTGAAAGAATTGCTTCATGCTTTTTTACCTCATGACAAAGGGGGCTTTAGTTTCCCAAAGCCCTCGATAATTATCATCATACTTGCGTGTTTTTTATTATATCATAGTTCATTCGTCCCGACTAGGCACATTATCGTCCCGCCGCGCCCTGCATGATAAAGGCTTCCCGTTCCTTACGACTCATTTTGAGGAGGCTCTTTTCTTTCAGGGTATCTTCATAAGACGGAGCGGCATCGCCTAAGGTTTCCATCCGCTTTTCCACATCGCGGCGGATCTGAGGCAGCATGTCGTAGAGGTGCTGACCCGGGCAGTCCGTACTGTTGACGTCACGGTGACCGACAATGGTCGCTGCACTCGGCGTGATTTCATAAATCTTGCACAGCCAGGCAACGAGGCCTGTCAGGGCATGGAGCTGAGCCGGCGTGGGGATTTCTTTATCGAAGTTCCCCGTGACGTTGATGCCGACGGTGTGATAGTTCTGCCCTTGGGCATGGGCTCCGACCGTCGCTAAGGGGCGTCCCCGTTCGATGGTCCCGTCTTTGCGGATAACGTAATGGTAGCCGATGCCGGCCCAGCCGTTCGCTAAATGGGCTCGGTGAATGGCAGCCGCCGACGTATCGCCGTCGGGAATGCCGACGTGGTGGATGACGATCATGTCCGTCTTGGGCCGCAGCAATAAGGGTTCATTGAAGCGGAAATTCGTTTCCTTAATGGCCATCGGTTCGGCCGGGGCTGCATCCGTTGCCGGATGATAGGTCCGCAGGACGCCGCGGGCTCCGGCAGGCTTCGCATCCCGTGGTACACTGCTCACGGCGACAGGCTGAAGTTCTGAGGATTCGCCGGCTGTTGAAGATTTGGCAGAGGTATCCCCTTTCGTCCCCTTCTTTTCGGCCGACGATGTTTTATCGACGCCCTTTTTCTTTACCGTCACCTTTCCTTTTTCAACAGCCTCCTTCGTTACGGACTGATTCGAATCGGAAACGGCACCGACCGTATAGGCCGCTTCGATGTCCGACGGCGATGCCGCCAACGACAGGCTTGAAAAACCAAAAGCCAGCCACAGCGCAACGGCCAGGGCTGACAGGGTCTTGCTTTGTTTCATGATTTAGTACACTTCCCCATGATGATTTTGAATGTGTGCGACCAGGCGGTCCCACAAAGCCTGCGGCTCGGGATGACCGTACGTGCCGAGGGCAATATGCGGCTTAGCCCGGCCGTGGTAGTCGCTGCCAATGGTCGCCATCAGGCCGTGTTCATCGGCAATCCGGCGGTAAAAGGCAGCCGTATCGTCATCGTGATAGCTGCAGTAAGCTTCGATGCCGTCCAGGCCGAGGGCGATGAGGGTTTCCGTTAAAGGACGGTTCTGCTTCATATTGGCTCCGGGATGGGCCAATACGGCGGCGCCGCCCTGATCGTGAATGATATCGACAGCCTTTGAAAAATCCATGAAGGTCATGGGGATGAAGGCCGGTCCCCCCTGACCGCAGATGTCCCAACCGAAGTTGACATAGGGCGCAGCACTGCGGCTGCCGCCCGGCCGATAGGGTGCCAGGACGGGGCAGTCGGCATTGCGCGGGTCCGAAAGGGCAACGCGGGCGATGTGAACCGACGCGACGACACCGCTGGTACAAAGTTTCCAAATGGCGTCGCGGTCGAGGACGATGCCTAAGGCTTCGACGGCGTCGAGCACTTTGTCGGACACGACTTTTCGTTGGCCGTACACATCCTTTTCAATCGCTTCAAATACGGCGGCATCGGGATGAATCCCATAGCCTAAGAGGTGAAAGTTCTTCCCCTCATGCTGACAACTGATTTCAATGCCCGGTATGAGGCGCAGTCCCAGACGGGACGCTTCTTCCCGTGCTTCGGGAATGGCCCGGGTGGAATCGTGGTCGGTGACGGCCACGGCCTGTACCTTGGCGTCAGCGCACTGACGCATCAAGTCGGCCGGTTCAAACTGACCGTCCATGCTGTATTTTGTATGCATGTGCAAATCAAGCCATGTTTCCATACTTTACACTCCCTCTCATTTAAATGTCGCCCTTATTATACTACGCATGACGGCGCCGTGCCAGTAAGAAGTAAGTAAGATATGGGCTTATCCGCGAGTCAGTTTATAAATGAGGGCGTTGCAGATAGCAGCGGCAATGGTGCTGCCCCCTTTTCGTCCTTTAGCGACGATATAAGGGACGCCGGCTTCCATGATGACGTCTTTGGCGTATTCGACATTGACGAAGCCGACGGGAACGCCGATGATGAGGGCCGGCGCGATGCGTCCTTCATCGATGAGTTCTTTCAGGCGCAGAAGGGCTGTCGGCGCATTGCCGACGGCGATGATCAGCGGTCCCGTAAGACCGGCGGCCTTATCCATCGAGGCCTGAGCCCGCGTCGTCCCCTGTTCCCGGGCCGCAGCGGCTACGTCGTCATCAGCCATGAAGCAGACCTTTTGGCAGCCCAGTTTCGTAAGACCGGGCTTACTGATGCCCATACAGGCCATATTGGTATCGGTCACGATGGTGCAGCCGCCTTTCAAGGCTTCTAGGGCCTTCGTTACGGCACCGTCGCTGAAGCGCAGGTTGCGGACGTAATCGAAGTCGGCGCTGGTGTGAACGACGCGCTTGATGATGTCCTTTTCATCGGGTGGAAGCTCAATCGGCCCCAGTTCGCTTTCAATAATTTCCATGCTGCGGCGTTCGATGTCGGCCGGTAAAATATGTTCTATCTTCATACAGATTCATCCTTTCTGAAACGGCCTCGATCCCGGCAGGCTTTGACGAAGTTAGCAGCCCAATCCGGATTTCCGAGGAAATGGAGGTGGAGATAACTGGCGGCTAAGGTTTCACCGGCCACGCCGCCGGGCCAGGAACGCCGACTCCCGGCCTTATAGGCCGTAAAGGCCTTCCCTGCCAGAGAACTCTTGGAATAATGGAATTCATGGGCCGGTATGGTGTCACCGGCCTTACAGAGGAGGTTGTCTTCTTCTGCCTGTAAGGTCACGTAACCGAAGTGCTGGAGGGACGTCGTCATAAAGGACTCACCGGGAACGGCACCGACCCAGGCCCAAAGCTTCCCGTCGTCGCCGCGAAAATACTGATGGAGATACATGAAGCCGCCGCATTCGGCAAAGCAAGGCAGTCCGCCTTTCAAGGCCTGTCTGATCTGGCCGCGCAGGCTTTCGTTAACTTCAAGTTCTCGAGCGTAAAGTTCGGGATAGCCGCCGCCCACATAAAGACCGTCGCAAGGCGGCAGATGGCTGTCGTGAAGGGGGCTGAAAAAGATCAATTCGGCCCCGCAGCGGCGAAGGACGTCCAGGCTGTCTTCGTAGTAAAAGCAAAAAGCCTCGTCACGGGCCACGGCAATGACAGCCTGTCGTTCCGTCTCCCCTTCTTTCCCCGCTTCCAACGCGTCGCCTTCGGCAAGGGGCGAGGCTGCCCGGGCCAGGGTTAACAGGCCGTCGAGGTCGATATGCATTTCAGCCGCGTCCGCCAGGCGCTCCATAATAGCCTGAAGGTTCTGTATTTCTCCGGCCGTCACTAATCCCAGGTGGCGACTGGAAAAGGCGCAGTCCGGAAGATCCGGAAGGGCGCCTAAAGCCGTAAGGCCCGATGCCTTTTCCCAAGCGTCCTTAAAATGGGCGTATACCATGGGTTTTATGCGGTTTACGAGAAAGCCGACGATATGGCTGTCCGGATAAAAATCGGCCATCCCCTTTAAGACGGCACCTAAGGAGAGCCCTGCCCCACGGCCGTCGACGACGAGGACGACGGGCGTATCGGTAGCGACGGCGACGTCATAGGCACTGGCTTCGTGACCCGTTCCGACACCGTCGTAATAGCCCATGGCCCCTTCGATGAGAACCAGGTCAGACTTTTCTCCATGACGGCAAAGAAGCTGCCGGGCCGCTTGGGCTCCTTTTTCGCCGCGGCCGAAGAGAAAGAGATCGAGGTTATACGACGGAGTGTGAAGGACGCCGCGGTGGAACATGGGATCGATATAGTCCGGGCCGGACTTAAAGGCTGTCAGGGACAATCCTCGTTTTTTAAAAGCCTGCAGCAGGGCACAGACGACGGTCGTCTTGCCGCTGCCGCTTTTGGGAGCCGCGATTAACAGCCGCGGAATCGTGGATCGATGCGCCATAGGAACCTCCTTTATAAGACCGTCAGGAAACATCGGAACGGCGGACAATAGTTACAATAAAAATCGGATTCTGGGCCATCATGAGATGGCTGGCGCCGACTTTTTGACTGCGGGCCGCACTGATCTGAGTAATATCGAGACCATATTCGGGATGAGATCCGTAGTAGGTCGTAAGGGCCGCCAAGGTCTCGATGGTAATGGCCGTGACGACGACGGCACAGGCTTCATTTTTCCGGTAAACCTCGTCGAGGATGGCTACGAGCCTCCCCTTGGTTCCGCCAATAAAGACATAGTCCGGCGGCGTTTCCAGATCCTTCAGCCGCGCGCTGGCATCACCGGACACGACGGTGACATTGGCCAAATCAAAATGGGCGATATTTTGCTTCAAGACCCGCAGGGCATCGTCGTTTATTTCAAAGGCATAGACCCTTCCAAAGGGCGCCTGCAAGGCCAGTTCCACCGTACAGGATCCCGTGCCGGCACCGATATCGTAGACGACGGCATCGGCAGCCGGTGCCAATTTCGACAAGGCCACACTGCGGATCTCCTGCTTGGTCATAGGGGCCCTGCCCCGCAAAAAAGCCTCGTCGGGCAGGCCGTGTACAGGGCGCTGCCAAGGACGGGCGTCGTCATTTTCAATCATCATGACGGCTAAGGCGTCGTCCCCTCTTTCCGTAAAGTCAGCAGCCGTACCGCGAAGGATGACTTCGTCGTCATAAGAGAGATTACAGCCGATGGCAACCCGCACGGCTCCGAGACCGGCGTCACAGAGACTGCGGCAGAGGGCAGCCGGTGATTCGCTGCCGCCGGTGAGGACGAAGACCTTGGCATGCTGGCGTACAGCCGGAATAAGCGGTTCCTGCCGTCCATGGCGGCTGACGATGAAGACGTCATTCCAAGATGTCTCCAAGGCCGCGGCAAAGTAGACCAAACTGCTGATGCCGGCGATACGGGTCACGGTGCAGTCCGGAATGTTCTTCAATAAGGCTGCCAGGCTGAAAAAGCCGACATCCCCCGATACTAAGACGGCCATAGGACCGTCTTCCTCCGTCCGCGACGCCGCCAGGCGGCAGATTTCATCGCGCCGATAGGTCCGGACCAATTCTTTCCCCGTCCCCTCAAAGGGTTCCAGCATTCGCTTATCACCGACGAGGAGGGTCGAGGCTTCGATGGCACGTTTGGCTTGTACCGTCAAAAGATCCGGATTTCCCGGACCGGTGCCGATGAGATAGATGTGCATATAGATAGCGTCCTTTCCCTGACGAAATCCGTTCTCGTCAGCGCTCGATGATGATAACCGTCGCTCCCGTTCGTTCAGCCGCCTCCAGTTTCTCCGGGAAGCCGCCGGTGTGGCCTGAATTTTTAGTGACGACGTAGCGAGCCTTGGTCTCTTTAAACATGGCCGCATTGAGGTCCGCCGAAAAAGGCCCCTGCATGCCAATGAGGCGCGACGGCGGATAACCGAGGTCAAGGGCCCTCTCAAGGGAAGCCTTGACCGGTAAAATACGGGCATAGACTCGATTTTCATAGTCCGGAATCTTGGCAAAGGCATCGAGGTTCTTACTGCCCGTCGTCAAAAATACGTTCCCTTCCGTATGACTCAGGACTTCGACGGCTTCGTCGACGGTGCGGACGGCGATGGTGCGGCCATCCGTCCGGTACGTCCCGGCCCGTCGGTTGATGCGGCGATAAGGGACGCCGGCCTTTTGGCAGGCTGCCTTGATGTTGTCGGTAACGACCGTCGCATAGGGATGGGTGGCGTCGATGGCAAGGCGTATCCCCTTGTCCTTCAAAAAGCCTTCCATCTGTCCCTCATCCATGCGGCCTTCCAGGACGGTCACATAAGGACTTTTCGGCAATAAGGACGCGCCGTAGGCCGTCGCTACGGAGACGAAGGCTTTGACCTGAAAGCGTGCGGCATAACCGGCCAGTTTCCGCCCTTCCGTCGTCCCGCCGGCAATCCAAACGGGGCCGATCATAACCGGTAGCCCCGAGGCGTGACTAACTTGCCGTTTAAGACCTTAGTCTGGCTATTGCCGATAAAGACCGTGCAGAACATATCAAGGTGCTGCGTCCGCAGTTCGCCCAAGGTGAGAATCTTGACCGCTTGGCCATCGCGGCCGATATTGCGGACGATACCTGCCGGCGTATGGGCCGACTGATGGCGCAGGATGATGTCACAGGCTTTTTCAAGGTAATCGGCCCGCTTCTTGCTGGCCGGATTATAGAGACAAATGACGAAGTCCCCGGCTGCAGCGCAGTCGAGGCGGTTTTCAATCTTATCCCACGGCGTCAGAAGATCGCTCAGGGAAATGAGGCAGGCGTCGGCAATGAGGGGCGCCCCCAAAAGAGCGGCACCGGCACTGGCAGCGGTGACGCCGGGAATGACTTCGATGTCAACGTCCGGCGTATCGGCGGCCACTTCGTGCATGATGCCGGCCATGCCGTAGATGCCGGCGTCGCCGCTGGAAACGATGGCCACCTTCTGCCCCTTAAGGGCCCGTTCTAAGACCAATCGGCAGCGAGCCACTTCCTGAGTCATGCCGGTGACGACAAATTCCTTATCGGGAAAGTAGCCGCGAATCAAATCGATGTATGTATGGTAGCCGACGATGCAGTCGCAGCCTTCGAGGACAGCCTTGGCCTCCAAGGTCATGCCCTGTTCAGAGCCGGGACCGATGCCGACGACGTAAATATGTGGTTTCATGAAATCACATCCTTCTAAACAGTTAAAAATCGGAGTATATACGATTCACAGGCAACGGCCACGGTAACACCCTGACCGGCCTTTTTGGAAACGACGAGCTTGCCGCCGCCACTTGCCTTGACGGCCGACCGTTCACAGACATTATCCGTCCCGACGGTCTGTCGGACAAAATCCGACGTCGTAAACGTGCCCGGCACGGCGTTGAGCTCGGCGGCCGTAAAGAAGCGGATAGGCCATGATCGTTCCTTGGCAAACGCCAAGAGCCCCGTTTCATCCCGCTTGACGTCGAGGCTACTGACGTCCGCCACGGCCTCTTTCGAGAGGTTGCCCTCTTTAAGGGCCGATGAGACGGCATTTTCAATAGCCGAGGCTGAGGTCCCGCGGCGGCAGCCGATGCCGACGTGGAGGATAGCCGGTCTTGCCATGATGGAAGTTTGAAAAAGGGACAAGTTCTCTTTAGTCGTCACGATCAATCCCGTTTCACAATCCGTCGTCATGACCAAGCCCGGCGGCAAAGGGCCTTCAATGGGAAACTCACTGTACAAGCCGGCTCGTCCCCCTTCCAGAAGGCCCGCAGCAAAGGCCTTGGCCTCCATCAGAGAAGACAGGCGCAGACCGGCCTTTGCGGCCCATTCATCGACGGCAAATAAGGCATTGACGTCGGTCGCCGTCGTAATGACGGCCTGTCCCCCTATGGCCTCAGCCAGTTGACGGGCCCATTCATTGGCTCTGCCGATATGGCCGGACAAGATGGGAATGACGAACTGCCCTTTTTCGTCGATGACGATAACCGCCGGGTCCTGATCCTTTTTACGGATAAAAGGCGCAATAGACCGCACGGCGATGGCCGCTGCCCCGACGAAAAGGAGGAGCCGTGCCGATTGAAAAGCTCGACCCGTTTCTTCCCGCAGAGACGGGTCAAAGGAGACGGCCGGCAGTACGGCAAACTTCGCAAGCGTCGCTTGGCGGACCTGCCAGCCATTTTGCTGAAGGAAGGCTGCTGCCCTGCCGCCAAGGGCCGTTCCGGCTTTGGTAAAGGAAAAAATAACTGCGTTCACGACCTGTCTCCCTTCTAAAAAATCGGTGCCTCTGCAATCCGTTAATATAAACCAAAGATATTATACCATATTTATATCGATATCGGTCTATAGTGTGTATCGATATCTATATAGCAATCCCTCTTTCCCGGCACACCCTTTCCACCAACGAAAAGCCTGGAGTTCTATGTTTTGGCGCCAAAAAAATTCCGAGCAGCCCGTCGAGGTTGCTCGGAACAAAAAATCTTTTTTGTTATTATCTTTTCCGTAAGGAATCAGTTTATTCCTGCCGGATTTTTTCTTACTGCTGCTGCAGCCAGTTTAGGACGTCGTTGTCACTAACACCGCTATTGAAGCGGACTCCGGTCTGCCAATCGCCGGTCCCGGCTGCCTTGGCCAGGTTCTGACCGCTGTCCCCGAGGGAGCTTGCCGCTGACGTGCAGAAAGGAATGACCTTTTTGCCGCTGAAGTTATGACCTTCCACGAAGGTATAGACGACATGCGGCGCCTGCTGCCACCACAGGGGATAGCCGATGTAGACCGTATCATAGGAATCCCAGTCGGCGACGTCGCCTTCATAGGTCGGACGCAGCTAAGGCTGGGCGTGTTCACGAACGACGCGACTGTTGTCGTCGCGGTAGTTGAGGTCGCTGTCGGAATACGGCTCGGTCGGCTTGATTTCAAAGATTGTCGCATTTTCATGGTTGGCAATCGTTTCGGCCACGCGTTTCGTATTACCTGTTCCCGAGAAGTAGACGACTAAGACCTTTCCTTGAGAAGCGGCAGCCTTAGCCCCATCCGATGCCGGCTGGGACGACGTCGTCCCGGCAGCACTGCCGCAGGCCGTAAGGGTCACTAAGGCGACGGCCATCAATAAGCCGCTCATGATTTTTTTCCACATACCAATTCCCCCTTGTCCGATAGTACACTTATTTATCTAAACCTTGTTTATGGAGCCAGGCGGCAATGGCGTCGGCCACTTCCTCGTTATTGAGGTCGGCCATCATGAAATGGGTATTGCCCTTGATGCCGATGTCGGGCAGGCTGACGACTTCCACATGGCCGCCGTACTGATTGACCAGGGCTTCCCATTTTTTGGCCAGATTCCAGCGGATGCGCCAAGTGTCTTCGCCCCAATTGGCCACCGGTGTATCGCCTTTCGGGATGTTGTCTCCATAATAGACGACGATGGGAATCTTAGTCAGTTTCATGAAATCGTCCATGGAAACGGCCGTCCCCTTAGTCGGGAATGGGCTGGTCGTTTCTTCGACAGGCGGAACCATCCCTTCCGGGAAGGGGAAGGTTCCCGGTTCCAAGGCGATGACGCCCTTGACATGAGGCGAGGCCATGGCCGTTTCCCAGCCGGGACCGCCGCCGGCCGAATGAGTCATCAAGACGCCGTCGCCGACCTTATCGAAGACAGCCGTCATGGCTGCAGCGACGACATGGCTGTCAAAAGCCCCCGTGTCCGGTGTCATAGCCCGGAAGAACTGGTCCTGTGAAGCCGCATCTTTCGGGAAGGCTACATTGTCGTTATAAGCCGGCCACTGGCCGATGCGGAAGTTATTAAACCACAATTGGTCGTCCGGACGGGCACTGATGGAGGCTGCCACCGTGGAACGACCGGCCCGTCCCCGCCGCGGTTCGTCGACGAGATAGGTCTTGTACCGTTTTTCCAAAAAGATATTCTGGAAGCCGTCGCGGCCGTCGGGCGTCGTTTCCCAAGTTTTCGCCGACTGACCGTGGCCGTGAAGGAATACGAGGGCCGTACGGCGGGCATTCTTCGGCGTCTGATAAAAGACGTAGGCATGGTCGCCGTGCAGGGTTTCACCGGCGTTGTTCGTCGGTTCCGTCGTCCCCTTATACTCGCCCGGTGCCGTAACCACGGTCCCTCCGGCCAAAAAACTTCCCTGGTCGACGAGAGTCACGGGCTTCATGGCGAAAGCCGAACCGGTAATCAGTGTCGCAGCCAAGATAGCCGCTGCCGTCTTTTTAAAAGTCATGGTGTACCTCCTTTTAATGAATAAAATTCGTGAAAATCGGTTCTTCCCGTTCCGGAAGGGCTACGCCGGCCTGGCGGGCCGCTTCCTGACAGCGAAGAAAATAAGCCATATTGCGGCCGAGAACGCGCATGGTATACAGGCCTTCCTTGTCTTCTAAGACTTCTTCCGGCGCCGCGCCGTGGACTTCGTTCCAATAGCGCGACGAGACGACAGGCATTTCCTGCAGGGTAAAATATTTATTCATCTGGTCAAAGGACACGGTCGTCCCGGCCCGGCGTGCCGAAATGACGGCCGCTGCCGGTTTGAGATAAAAGGCCTTGTTGCCGTTGCCATTGGCTTCGGCATAAAAGACGCGGTCCATAAAGGACGTCATATTGCCGGCCAGGGCTGCATAATGAACGGGTGATCCGAAGACGAAGCCGTCCGCCGACAAGGCCTTTTCTCGAAAGTCATTGACGATGTCGGGAATGACGCAGCGCCCGATGTCACGGCACTTATGACAGGCCATGCAGCCACCAATCGGTTTGACACCGATCCAAAAAACTTCCGTTTCGATATCGAGCTTTTCCAAGGTCTGAGCCACTTCCTGAAGGGCCGTATAGGTACAGCCGTTTTGGTGGGGTGAACCGTTTACCAGTAATACTTTCATTGTATCTTCCTCTTTTCACCCCCGACCTGACTCCATTAGTATACTATATACCTTAGCCTTGAGTCTAAGTCAAGAGATTATTCGTAATTTGCAATCTTTGTAAAAAGCCGACTGCGAAAAGACAGCCGGCTTATCCAATCAAAGGAGATCAGCCCCGAACGACCGTGCCGCCAAAGACGGACGACATCTGTATCTTATCCAGGGCTTCATCAATTTGGCGTACTTCATCAGCCGTCAGTTCGATGTCCGCGGCTGCCCCGTTTTCTAAGAGACGATTCGGGTTGGTCGTTCCCGGAATGGGTACGATCCACGGCTTTTTAGAAATCATCCAGGCAAGGGACAATTGTGCCGGCGTAGCATTCTTGGATGCAGCCAGGTCCTGGATCCACTGCAAAAGGGCCTTGTTTTCTTCGATAGCATCGGCCTGGAACTGGGGCATGTTCCGGCGGTAATCCGTGTCCGGATCAAATTGAGAATTCGCATCGTACCGAGCCGTCAGGAAACCGTTAGCCATGGGCGAAAAGGCAACTAAGCCGACCTGCAGTTCTTCGAGGACCGGGAACATTTTTTCGTACCAGCGGGCCATCATGGAATAACGGTTCTGTACGGCCGTGACCGGGCAAACGGCATGGGCCCGGCGCAGGGTGTCGGCGTCGACTTCGGACAGACCCCAGTGGAGGATCTTCCCTTCCTTCATGAGGTCGGCCATGACGGCAGCTACGTCTTCGACGGGGACCTTGGTGTCCTGGCGATGCTGGTAATAGATGTCGATATGGTCGGTCTGAAGGCGTTTCAAAGAGTCTTCGACGGACTTGCGGATAAGTTCCGGACGGGCATCGGGGACGATGGGCTTATTGGGCTCGGGCGACGTCATATCGAAGTGGATGCCAAACTTGGTACCGATTTGGATCCGGTCCCGGAAGGGCTTTAAAGCCTGGCCCAACAAGGTTTCATTGGCGTGAGGATCGTCCGGTGTCCCGTAGACTTCGGCGGTGTCGAAAAAAGTATAGCCGACATCGACGGCCTTGGCCAATAATTCTGTCATGTCCTTAACATCTTTGGGCTGGCCGTAGCCGTGACTCATGCCCATGCAGCCTAAGCCGACGGCCGATACGGTAAAATCTTTTCCTAAGGTGCGAGTTTTCATAAAAATCCTTCCTTTCTTCATAACATATCACAAAATTTATATGAGCTACCCTCTCTCCCGGCCTCAACCAAGGCCGGTGACGACGGCGACGATTGGCATGGTAACCACGGCGGCAGCCGTCGTCAAGGCAATACCCTCTACGGAGACAGGATAGGCGTCTTTATTATAAACGGCTGCCAAGAGGGGAATGATGTTCCCTGACGGCGTCGCCAGTGCAGCCATGCAGACGGCCAGTAAATACGTATTATCCACGAATCGGCCGAGAATTAAGGTCAGGACGATGGGAATGACGACCATCTTGATGATCGTAAAGGCGATGATGCGGCCGTTTATCATGCCCTTCCACTCCGTATCGGCCAGGAAAGAGCCGAGGAGCATCATGGCCAAAGGCGCCGTCATACTGCCGAGCATGGTAATCGACTGGGCCAGTATATACGGCAGCTCGATGCCGCTCAGGTAGAGGATGATGGCCAGGATGCAGGCGCCCATGCCGGTATTGGCCAAACTCTGCCAACGAAAGGGTTCTTTCTTGTCAGAACTGCCTTTGATGGTCTGGATAACATAGGAGAAAAAGAGAACATTAAAAGGAATCAAGAGGACGGTCATATAAATGAGGGCGTCTTTCCCGTAAATGCCGTCAATCATGGGAACGCCCATGAAGCCGATATTGGTGAAGATAACCATGACATTGACGATGCCGTAGTGTTTCTTGGGATAGCGAAGGATCCGCGGCAGGATCCAGGCACAGGCCATGAGCAAAACCAGCATGGCCAGGATGACGCCGAAAGCATAGGCAAGCTCTGCCCCTTCGATGCGGGGGCCCTTGCCGGTGACGCCCGATAAGATAATGGCCGGATAAGCGATGTTGACCACTAATTTCGTAATCTGCGGCTGATTCGCCGGCGTCAGGATTTCATAGCGACGGGCCAAGGCGCCGACGGCCATGAGCAAGACGAAAATAATCATTTGCTGTAAAATAAGCATCGGTTCGCATTTTCCCTTCTACCAGGCTTCTTCAAAAATCGCTAAGATTTCATCACCGTCGAGGTGTTTGTAACTTCCCGGCGAAGCGACGCAACCGGCAGCGATGCGGGGCAGCCAATCTTTTTGATCGTCCGTCATGCCCAGTTCCCGCAAGGTCGTCGGCAGGCCGATTTCCTTTACAAAAGATGCCAAAGCTTCGACGCCGTCGTTAGCAAGTTCGGCCGTCGTCTTCCCTTCTTTCGAAATCCCCCATACTTCGCTGGCAAAGCGGGCAAATTTTTCCGCCCCGACCGACTTAATATGGCGATAATAGATTGGCAGTAAGACGGCCAGTCCGCAGCCATGATTGCAGTCCGTAAAGGCTCCCAGGGAATGTTCTAAGATATGGCCTTGGAAATCGCCTTTCTTCCCCAATTTGAGGATACGATTTTCAGCCATCGTCGAGAGCCAGACCAGGTTGCTGCGGGCTTCGTAGTCTTCGGGATTTTCAATGGCCTTGCGAATGTTGCGGACGACGCTCTTCATGAGGGCTTCATTAATGCTGTCCGACACATTATCGACATCGGGGGCGCTAAAATAGGTTTCCATCATGTGCGTAAAAGAATCGAAGGCGCCGGAAATCATTTGCATTTTAGGGACGGTATAGGTATAAAGCGGGTCGAGGAGGGCAAACTGTGCGTTGAGGGCCGGGTAATCGCGGCCGGTCTTAACCTTTACGTCTTCATTGGTAATGACGGCGCCGCCGTTCATCTCACTGCCCGTCCCCGATACGGTCATGACGATGCCTAACGGAATAGGTTTGACGTCGATGGTGCCGGCCTTAGCCCAAAAATCAGTCCACACGTCACCGTCATAGACAGCAGCCAGGGACACGGCTTTGCAGCAGTCCATGACTGAACCGCCGCCGACAGCCAAGATGAGGTCCACGCCCTGTTCTTTGGCGATTTTCGCCCCTTCGAGGACCTTGGCATAGGTCGGATTGGCCATGATGCCCGAAAATTCGACGACGTCCTTTTCAGCTTTGGTCAAAATCGCCATGATTTCATCGTAAATGCCGGTCCGCTTAATGGAGCCGCCGCCATAGGCCACCATGACCGTCTTCCCGTAATGGGACAAGAGTTTCGGCAAGTATTGACCGACGCAGTGCTTGCCAAAATAGGCTTTCGTACTATTTTCAAAAACAAAGTTTTCCATTTCATCGTCTCCTATCCAATATCTATCTATAAACAGCCAAGAGCTGTGTAAAAGCAACAAAAAGTACCGAACCCTTCCAAAAGGGCTTAAAAACGGGGCCGTCCCGGCCTTTCACCTCAGGTACAAACTTATCTTATCATTCGGTATTAACTACCGGTCAAGTCTTTTTTGAAAACTTTTTCTAAAAACATGCCTTCGGCCGAAAATCCTGTTGAAACCTCCTCATCCTCTCCTATTCTCTTGTCAGTCAGAACGGCTTTGAACACCCTCTCCCGAAACAGGGACGGCAGATAATTGGGGAGAAACGGAAAGATTTTCCTTATGGTCATGACTTCCGAATAGAACTTGAGATTCGGTGTAAAAATAAGGTATAATAATTATGTATTTTATGTAAAAAAGGAGACTACACGCTATGTCAAAAAAAATGATGTCTATTGCCATCCTAGCCTCCCTGGCAATGACCCTGCCCATCGGCGCAGATGCCAAAGAACGTTTTTCCAGCAGCCATGAACCCTTCTCAGCGGAGATGTCCAGCCGATCCGAAATGGACGCCTATCGAAAGGATTTGGATACCTATGTCCGCGACGTCGATAAACAAATCGACGAACTCCTGGCCCGGCGAAGAGACGCCGTCGACCAATACAACAAGGCCGTCCACACGTACAATACGGAAACCTTCTTCCATCAGGATACCCTGCCTTACTATCCCCATTACCGCCAAGCCGGCCGTCGCGGAACCTATCATCACCACGGCCCGTGCTATGCTGCCCCGCGGGAAAAAACTCCGGAAGAGCGCCAACGCGACCGGATCGACACCTTTATCGACAATATGATGGACTGGGGCGACTGACAAATCGGCGTATCGATTCGTACCGGATAGAAACTGATTCATGTATCCGAAATTCGCCTTCTGATTTTTTACGACAAAAAGCCACTGACGACTGATTTAGTCATCAGTGGCTTTTTCAGATGCCCGTAACCAACGGACCAAGAGCTCTATCTGTGGAAAAGAATGTTTCACCGATTCCCCCTGACTCAGTCTCCATGACGGTGACAGAAAGCGTTTCCACTCATCTAGGAGCCGGGCTCAGCCATTTTTCTCTGTTTGACAGCATGCCCCGGAGGGCCGGACACTTCGACGGTAATAACCGTCGATTCGCCTGTCGGCACCCACTCGATGACCTTTACGGACCCGTTGGGAATTTCTTTCTGCCAGTCATTGATCCACGACAGAATCGAGGCAAAAGGACCTTCCATCATCAGGGTCTGGCTATCGCCCTGTCGGGCCTGGTGCCACGACAAGAGGGTCAGTCCATGACTGTCGATCAGATTTGAAACAGCCCCTTCCATATCGGCAGCACTCCCGTCCGGTACCGCTGCGGAAGCCGAAAAATCTTTATGGGCATAGACTTGAAGCTGGCTGCGAAGACTTTTCCATGCTGTAAAAGATTGATACGACATCCAAGCATACCCCAGAGAGAGCCCCGCCAATAGTAAGGCTGCCAGGATCCACGACGGTGACCACACCCGCCCTTTAAGAATTTTTTTCATGACAACTCACTTCTAAGGAAAAAGGGACGGCTTCGCCACCTTTAGGCTGCATGCGGGTCACCGCCGCTTGATACCGCCCGCCGGCCTGTAAATAGCCCTGCCATTTTCGGGCCCCGTCGGGAGTCGCTGTCAATCCTTCGATGACGGCTCCCCTGTCTCGGCCGCTGATCTTGGTGACAACGACCGTATCCGGTTTGGAAAGGGCCAGATCCACGAACAAGACAGGCCAGGAAAAATACGTATCCTGCCGCTCTTTGGCCTGTCGTTCGGCCAAGGCCTGCCCCTCTCGGATCCGATCGTTATGGCCTTTGATTCTCTCTTGGATCGGATAGAGTACCCTTTCATAATACATTTTCTCTTGGGCGATTTGGTATTGAAAAAAAGTTCCGCCTGCCAAAAAGAGTCCGGTCAGTCCCAATAGTCCCAGCGTAAGGGGCTTTCCCCAAAGGCATGAAGGCTGCCGGTATGCCGGCGGTATCAAGTTGCATTTCACGCTCACCACGCTCCCTTACAGCAGAATCAAGGATGCCGTCGCCTGAGACAGGCCATACCGTTCCATGACCTGAGCCACGGTCTTCGACGGCGACAAGGGGCGGCCTTCCGTCTCCCCGTCTCCCTGCCACATAAAAGGTGAAGACCCTTCCGAAAGAGACGCACCTTCTTGCAACTCATAGGCCAGGGGCCGGCCGTTTTGCAGATGTACCGTATGGAGGACCCTTTCATCCCGGAACGACAGGAGGCCTTGCCCCTCCGGTTGGATCCGTCCCAAAAAAGCAGGCAGCAGGTCTAAGGAAGCAAGGACGGCATCGGCATCGACGACGGACCGGCACAAAGCCTCGATACAGTCGGCCGGATAGGCGCCGACGATCCAGTCATAGAGCCCGTCTCGATTTTTTTCAGGACAAGCAAGGTCAAAGCCATAGGGCTTCCCATCTTCGTCGAGCAAGCCGGCACCACGAATGAGTTCCCGGGCTTCGGCCGCATCGGCTGTCGCTAACGGAATAGGCTTCCATATCATATCCGGTCCTCCGACGACGATATGGATACGCCAGCCGGACAGGCCGTAGCGATCCAATAACAGCGGCATTTTGGCCCGAATTTCATCGGGAGAATCAAGCCAATCCTTCTTCCATTGCCGCTCACACTCCGTATGGCCTTGACAAAAGGCGACGGGACCATACCATTTGCGTGTTTGTTTTAAAACGCGAATCGTCTGCCCCATCAGCCACAGACAGGCATTTCTGCACTGCCGCATACCCTCACCTCTCAATCTCGATAATGAAGCGGCTGCAATTCATACTGACCGTCTTCATGCCGTACTACTTCAAAGAAAAGGCTGCTCGTTTGTTCTAACGATGCCGCTTCATCGACGGCAAGGGCCCGCAAATACCCGCGGTCGCCCTGAACTTCGACAGTGACCGCTTCTCCCTTTTCGGCCAGCTGCGCCGATTGAGGCACGGCCACGGCGTGACGTTGAAAATAAGGAAGTGGATTTTGTTGTACCTCCTGCCATCCTTCTCGGACGGCACTGTCCGCCAAGTAGTGCAGGCGGACTTTCTTTTCATATATGGCAACCATCTGCAGGCTGCTCACGGCCAACAAAGCCGTCGTCATGGCCAGGGACAAGGTCAGGACGGCCATGGCCGTCATCGAAAAAGAAAAGAATCCGTTTCGCATCTTCATCGCCTTCCTTCATTCAACGACGTTACCATAAGCGTAATCGGCAGGGACAGCCCGCTTTCTTCCTCTACGAGAAGAAGGGATACGGCAACGGCCTGCCCTTCCTGAGAAAAGAAGGGCCTTTTGTCGTAAGGGTAAATCAGAATCCGACATCCCTTGACCGTACCGACACCGCCGGTCAGCGGCTGATACGTCCCGTCATTGAGGCGGACAAAGAGGACGTCCCCGTGCACCAGAAAGCCTTTGCGCCTCCCCTGCGGTGTTGTAAAGCGAATACTGTCGAAAGACACGTCCCATTCCTGACCGTAGACCAATTCTTGGAACAAGGTCGCTTCAATGCTCACGGCCTGACGCAGTAAGGCCTCTTGAATATGGGCCCTTCTATCAAAGCTCACGGTCTGACTCATCAGGGGCAGGAAGGCTGTCACGGCCAATACGACGAAGGTCATGGCCAGCAGCATATCCATCATCATCCAGCCGTTCCTTCGGCGGAATCGGCCCCAGGCGCCGACAGAAAACCGGTTTGCCACCTTCATCGTCCACCTCGACTTCCCATACCGTATACCCTCGTTGCTCGCCATACTGCCGATGCCGGATTCCATAACGATGTCCGGCCACTTCTATCTCATCCGGCAAAGGCTGTCCGGCCTTCCACCGTTCCATGGCCTGACGGCCGACCATGACCGCCTGATAGCGAGAGGCAGCCCGCCGGTGCAGCTCCAGGGCTTGGACGGCAAGGGCTCCGGCAGCCAGCAGCAGGACGGCTCCGATAAAAAAGGCTGCCATGCCGTCAGCCAGGAAGAAAAAGCCGTTCTTCCTACTCGATGCGGATGCGCCCGGTCTGAGCCGCCACGACGATGCGCCGCTCATAGCGCTCATCGTCTGACGAAACGACGACCACCATTTTATACTTCGGACGGCCGTAAACATCAAACTGCACCACTCCTTTCGTCACCCGGATTCCCGGCGGGTAAGGCCTTTTCTTCTTCACTCGATAGCGATGCTGCAAGACATACCGATCCTCTTGCAGCATCAATTTACAGTAATCTTTGCCGACGTTGTTGCCAAGGCTGTGCTGGCGGGCGATTTCCATATCAAAGACCAACTCCCGCACGAGGCCGTCAAGGGCTTGATGACGGCTGAGGGACTGGCTGCTGCTCAGAGCCAAGGCCAAATAAAGGCCGATGAGGAATACAGCCGTCAACAGGCCTGTCAGTTGAATAAATCCATTGCGTCGTTTCATAAGCCGAGACCGATACCGAGCCACTGAAAGTGAATCTCCTGTGAAAGCCACCAGCCAAAGAGGAGGAAGGGCCCAAAGGGAAGGATGGTCTTCCCCTTTAGGCTCCAACAGAGAAGGGAGATGACCGTCGCGGACAAGAAAGCCGTCACGGTCATCAGCCAGGCCCCTCCCGCCGGACAGCCGATAGAGAGGGCTAAGGCCAGTTTAATGTCACCGCTGCCGATACTTTTCGGCCAGAGTACGTAGAGGAGGAGAAAAAAGAAAATCGTCGCACTGACGGCCATGACCGATGGTCGGACGAGGCCAAGGCCCAAGGACAGGATATTGCCGACTGCCAGGACGACAACGGGAGCATTGGGAATCCAATAGGCTTTGACGTCGGTATAGGTAATGGCGGCCGTAGCCCCAAAAGCCAAGCCGTACCAAAGTCCAAAGAGCTCCATGACTTAGGTTCCGGCCGGCACGCCTGCGTCGGAATCAGAAGAATAATGCTTATCGTTATAATCGGCAGAAACGACGCCATTTTCGATGCGGTACTCTTCTTTATCCGGCGTCAGCGGCTTAAATTGCAGGTACTGCCGTCCTTGACCGTCCACCTTGACCAGCTCATCGACAGTCGTCGGGAATTCACCGTGGTCGATTTCATAAAGGGCGGCAGCATTGCTGATGGTGCGGATATCGGCCTGTACCTTGGCTTCCTGCGCCGTCTTGGTCGCCGACGTGAACTTCGGTACGGCAAAGGATGCAAAGACCAGGATGATAGAGACACAGATTAACATTTCTAACATAGAAAAACCATTTCGCATAGTCATGATAAAACTCCTTTCAAGAAGTAACGACGGAAGATGCCATATCGAGCAGCGGCAAGAGCAGCGAAAACATCAAAAATCCCATAAAGACGCCGACAATGATCAGGACAAAGGGCCCCAGCCAGCGCTGCAGACCGGCCGCCCACCGACGAAGGCGGCTGTCATAATAAACGGCAATGGCCGTTAAGGCATCGTCATATTTCCCGGTCATTTCACCGACGGTGAGCATGGTCTCGATATAGGCTGTGCCATAAGGACTGTCGTGAACAGCCTGGCTGAAGGTCTGTCCCCGTTCCAACCGAAAACGGAGGCAGCGGACGTAGTTCTGAAACGAGAGCGACGGTACGACGGAGCCGGCGCCGGACAGACATTCCAATAAAGGAATTCCACCGGACAACTGGACGGCTAAGATGCGGCTGAAGCGCTGCCAGGCCCATGCCAAAAACAAGGACTGAACACCGGGAACACGAAGGACGGCTTTTTCCATCGCCAACCGATACGTATCGTCCCGCCAGGCCCGCACCAGGGAGAAACTCATCAGGCTTATTCCCAAAGGGATATAGATGCCATGCCGGCGGAGCCAGCCGCAAACCGAAAGGAGGTACTGCGTCCCCTTGGGGACAGCTACGTTCATCTGCGCCATCATGTCGACGAAGACGGGGATGATGAAGAATACGGCACCTGTCATCAAAAGCAAGAGACAGGCCAATAAGAAGGCCGGATAGGCTAGGGCTCCAAAGAGGACGCGGCGGTCTTTCTCGGCCCGGGTATAAAAATCAGCCAGGACCTGACAGATGGTATCGAGATTCCCCGTCTGTTCCCCGGCTTCGATGAGTCGGCAGGCCAAGGTGGGAAAAGCCTGGCAACGACTCATGGCCAGCGATGGACGGATACCCTGCTCCATGTGAAGAGCCGCCGTATGCAGGGCTTGTCGGCGCTTTTTCTTCATATCCGACGTCAATAGTTTCCAAGCTTGGACTAAAGGGACGCCGCTGGTCAAGAGCATCCCCAATTGGCGAAAGAAAAAAGCCAGGCTTTTCCCGTCGAGGCGCGGCGATGGTGAAAACATCGTCACCCTCCTTTCGTCAAACGGACCAAGGCCTGATCCATGGTTCGCATGCCAAGGGCACTTCCGGTCTGCATGACCGTCGGCAGCTGATGCTCTTTCCCGCTGCGAATGAGCTGGGAAACCGCCGGTGTACGAACCAGGATTTCCCGGGCCACACCTAAGGTTTCCCCGCAGGCAACCAAGCGCTGGGAAAGGACGGCCTGAAGGACCATGGACAGGCGATGGCGGACTTCTTCCTGCCCGTCGGACCCGTAGGCACTGGCAATGCGGCTTACCGTATGGACAGCTGACGGCGTATGGAGTGTCGAAAAGACGAGGTGCCCCGTTTCAGCTGCCGTCAAGGCCGCGTCCATCGTTTCCCGATCACGCATTTCCCCGATGAGGATGACGTCCGGATCTTGCCGCAGGGCCTGACGGATGCCTTCCTGAAAGGACGGAAAATGGCGGCCCAATTCGCGCTGGGTAATGAGTGCTTTGTCCCCTCTTTCCACGTATTCAATAGGGTCCTCCAAGGTGACGATGTGACACCGTCGCCGCTCATTAATGCCGTGTAAAATCCGCCACAAGGCTGTCGTCTTACCGCTGCCCGTCGGCCCTGAGACCAAGACCAGCCCGCTCGACAACGTTCCGAGACGGGTCAACAAAAGCTGATCCCGATCTTCCGGGAGGTCTGCCAAAGGATAGAGGAAGCGAATCGCCAGGTGCAGCCCGGCCTCTTCCCGACAGACGTGGAGGCGGCAGCGAAGGAACGAATTCCAGGAAAAAGCCCCGTCACCGTCGCGTTCAGAAGGCCAGCCGATGGTGTGAAGGGCTCGGTCCATCCCGAAGCGGTCTACGGATTCCGTAGAAACCGAGGAAAGCCCTGCAGCTACCCGCATCATGGGAGGCCGTCCCTCTTGGAGATGGAGGTCCGAAGCCCGACCGGCAATGGCCCGTTCCATAAGGGCGGTCATGTCCATAGGCCTCGTCCTCCCTCGCAGACACGGCGAAGTTCTGCTTCGTCAGTCAACCCGCCGGCAAGGGCCCGCTGTATGACTGCCGGTAACAAGACGGCGCCGTCACCTTCTGCCGCTGCCGTCAAGGCGGGAAGATCGACACGACGGCGAAGAGCGTCTTTAAAACAGGGCCCGGCCGGCACGACTTCACAGAGGCAAAAGCGGCCTTCATAATCCCCGGAAGCCGTCTTACGGCGAACGAGGCGCTGAGATACGATGCCCGTCAAGGCGTCGGCAGCTAAGTAGGCCGGAACGCCCATATCGCTCAAGCGGACGGCCGCTTCGACGGCACTCGGCGCATGAAGAGTACTGAACACGACATGTCCCGTAAGGGCCGCCCGGACGGCAATCTGCGCCGTTTCCCCGTCGCGGATCTCACCGACGACGAGGACGTCCGGGTCCTGACGCAAGAGGGCCCGCAGCCCGTTTTGAAAGACCATACCGCCTTTGGGCTGCACCTGACTTTGAGACAGGCCGTCGATCAATATTTCTACCGGGTCTTCTAAGGTAGCAATGCTGAGATGCTCATCGTGAATATGGCGAAGGGCGGCGTAGAGGGTCGTCGTCTTGCCGCTCCCCGTCGGACCGCAAATCAGGATCAGTCCCTGCCGGCGGCAGACCAGTTTCTCTAAACAGGCCCGGGCTTCGCCGTCCATGCCAAGAGCTGACAACTCCAAGGGCATCCGCTTGCCGTCGAGGATACGGACGACGATTTTCTCCCCGCGAACCGTCGGCAAGGTGCTGATGCGAAGGTCGAGACGCCGACTTCCCTCATGCCAAACGATGCGTCCGTCCTGAGGGAGGCGCCGATTGGCAATGTCGAGGCCGGCTAAGACCTTGATACGGCTGACGAGGCTGTCAAGGCGCTGGCGAGGCAATTGCCCTGCCGCATGGAGGACCCCGTCTTTTCGCCAGCGGATGCGGACGAATTCATCCAAGGGTTCGATATGAATATCACTGGCACCGGCCGCGACGGCTTGTTGAAATAAGGCGTTCACATCCATAAAAAAAATCTCCTTTCCCTGCCAGCATAGCATGAAAAGGAGATGATCTAAGGTGATTTAATTGTTTTTTAACGGAAAGGTTTCCGTCCACAGCACATTCTTACCAAGGCTTACCAGCGGCGCCAGACATAACTGACACTGTGCTGAATGACCAACAGGGCGGGAAATATTTCAATGCGGCCTAAAATCATTAAAAACCCGCAGTATACCTTCGTCCACGCCGGTAGCGATGCCACATCGGTGACACCAAAGAGGGCCATCGTCGAACCGACACTGGAGAGACAGCCGACGGCCATGGCCATGGCCTGAATCGGGGTGACGCCGGCTAAGGATATGATCAGCATCGATGCAAAAAAGGTCATGATGACTAAAAAAAAGTAACTGAGGACGCGGCTGACAATTTTCATATCGACGGGAACGCCGTCTATTTTCAAGGAAACGACCATATGCGGGTGGAGGGTCCGCTGCAGTTCTCGGGAGGTCATTTTAAACAGCACCATAAAGCGCATGACCTTGAGCCCCCCTGTGGACGATCCGATACAGCCGCCGATAAAGGCCAGTAAAAACAGGACATACTTATCAAATTCCGGCCAGGACTCCATCGACGTCGATGCAAAACCACTGGTACTGATAAAGGATAAGACCTGAAAAAAGCCGTAGCGCAAGTTATCCCAGCCATCATAGACGCCGTAGTGCCAGAGATGAAAGGATACGACGGCACTGACGCCGAGGAACATCATCAAAAAATACCGCAGTTCGGCGTCGTGCAGAAAGATTTTCAGACTGCGCCGTTCCCAGCCCTTCCAGTACAAGAGGAAGTTGCCGCTGGCCAGGAGCATGGAAAGGGCCGCCGCCCCTTCGAGGGCCCGACTGTCATAGCGGAAAAAATCGAAGAGCGAATCGCCGCCGCTCGTCGACAAGGTCAGAAGGGCTTGATTGACGGCTGCCGTCGGCGAAAGGCCGGCCAGCCAATAGAGAAAGATAGAAAACATCGTAATGGCCAAATAGATGCATCCTACCTTTCGGGCTGCGTCCTGCATACTGGCCACCATAGGACTGAAGGACACGCTTTGATGGACCGATAAGGTCAAGCCGAAACAGCCGCTCACCAAGGGCATGACCGAAACCAGCATGAGGATAAAGTTTAAGCCCCCCAGCCAACCCATGAGGCTGTGCCATAAGAGGAGCGACGACGGAAGGTCGGCACCGCCGTCGGCAAGAACGGACGTCCCCGTCGTCGTAAAGGCTGCTGTACTTTCAAAAAAAGCATCGGCCGGCGAGGTAAAGACCCCGGCAATAAGGTACGGCACCATCCCCAACAGGCTCAATGCCAGCCAGACGAGGACCATATACCAGGCACCCTCGCCGGCCCCGACCTGGCGCTTATGATGGCGGCCGCGATAGAGGCAAAAAACCGCTAAGGCCACGGCGGCGATGAGGGAAGGCCCGAAGTATAAGAGTCCCCTTTCGCCCCAAAGAAGGCCGGCTGTCAAAGGAATGATCAGGCTCAGTCCGTTGACCAGGATGATCCTGCCGACGAGATAGAACAAGATATGTCTGTCCATGCTACTCCCTGCCTTTAAAGTACTGCATGACCTTTTGCGAATGTTCTGTCTGACTGAAGAGGATGATGCGGTCCCCTTCCAAGAGGACCGACTGGCCGTTCGGAATGTACGCTTCCCCGTCGCGGACATAAGCGCAGATCAGGCATTCCTTGGGCAGGCTGAGATCCATCAGTCGTTTGCCGATGACCGGTGCCCCTTCTTGTACGATGACTTCGACGGCTTCAGCCTTGGCTCCTTCGAGGAGCGAGACTGATACGACGCCGCCCCGGGCAAAGGCCAGGACTTCACCGGCCGACAAGAGACGCGTCGATAAGACGATATCGACGCCGACTTTTTCCATAAGTCCGCCGTATTCGATACGGGATACGCGGACGATGGTCTTCTTAGCTCCCAAGTGCTTGGCAATGAGGGCCAGCATCAAATTCAGGCGGTCGTCGTCGGTCAGGCAGATGACGACATCGGCATCGGCAATCCCTTCCTGCTCTAAGAGGTCGATATCGGTCCCGTCGCCGTGGATAGCCAGGCCGTCATCCATCAGTTCAGCCACTTGCAGACACCGTTCATGATCCTTATCGAAAATCTTGACCTGGAAGCCTTCTTTATCCAGCATGGGCGCCAAAAAACGACCCGACCGGCCGGCCCCGATGATGATGACCCGCTCGATGGTTTCGATATTGCTGGGCACAAAATTTTCACTGAACTTTTCAATGGCCTTGGCATCGCCGATAAAATAGGCATTATCGTGCGGATAGAGGCGGTCGTCCCCGTGAGGAATGATCATGCGCTGGTCGCGGAAAATCATGCCGACCAGGACTGACGGCGGCATATTCATATTCTTAAAAGGCACGTTGACCAGCGGCGAATGGCGGGTGATCTTGGTTTCAAACAGACGGACCTTGCCGTTGGCAAAATCTTCGACATTCAGCGCTGCCGGCGTCAGGAGAATCCGGTTGATTTCACGGGCCGTAATCATTTCCGGATTGATGACCAGGTCGATATCAAAATTCTTTTTCAGATAATCCTTGGCCCCGGTCAGGAACTGCATGTCGCGGATGCGGACGGCCGTGTATTTAATGCCGTGTTTCTTGGCTAAAATACAGGTTACCAGATTGACTTCATCCGTCGCCGTACAAGCGACGAGGAGGTCCGATCCGTGAATATCGGGATCATCCATCGTAACCGGACTGGCACCGTTGGCCAGAATGGTCAGCACGTCGAGGGTGTTGCGGACGACCTCCAGCCGTTCTTCATCATGGTCGACGACGACGATATCAAATTGTTCATGCGATAACAGCTCGGCAATGCTGTAGCCCAGCTTGCCGGCCCCTACGACAACTATGCGCAAAGGAAAAACCTCCTCCTAAGAATCACATTAACAGCCCGGCGAAAGACGAAACGTCGGAAAGGAACAGCTGCTATATCTGCCCTCTTTCCCTTCAGCCTACGCCGTACCGGCCATGGCCAGAAGCGCCAAGATGGGCGTCATCTTTTCGGTATTCATGGTCATGGAAAAGGCGGACCGGACGGCGCCGCTCTGTACGTCGTACCACACTTCTTCATAGGTCATGACAAAATCATAATCCTTGTCCTTCGCTCGTTTTCCCGTAAGGCGGCGGACTAAAACGGCTTCAGAGCCCTTATCCCGAGCCGATTTCAAATTCTCTGCCAAGTCTTTTTCAGAAGTCCCGTATAAGGGATGGATGCGATAGGTCAACTGATCGTCGGCAGCCTGCCTCATATACGGCACATCGCCGGAAAGAGCCGCATCGACGGTCACGGCCAGTGGCAGGACCCAAACAGAAGGCGTCGCCGCCTGGTCCTCATCGGCCGCCAAGGGATGCCCCAAAGAGGCTTCATAGGCCCCTTTAGCATCGTAATAACGGCGCAAAGCCGCATCGGCATAGCCGACAATGTCATGGGCAAAGCGCTGCACCGACGGCGCACTGTCCCACACCGTTTCCTTGGAAAATTGGCTGTACGTCCCATCGACGGTCTGTAAAATGCCCTTCACGGGATCACCGGCCATGACGATGCGGTCCACGTGAAGGAGGGGTTCATACGTCTCATTAAAAGCCGAATTTCCCACAGCCGGCGCACCGAAAGTGACAACCTGAATCTGCGGCAGGCCTTCATCATAGAGGCGGGCTGCCGCCAAGAGGGCCGCTGCCCCGCCGAGGCTGTGGCCGGTCAAAGTCACGTTTTGCGATGCCGCGTCGGCTTTTAAAGCCTGTTTCAGCGTCGTCCCCTTATACGGGGTATCGAGGAGGCTCTTCGTATAATAGGAAAATCCGGCATGGACTTTCCGCAAATCGCCCGTATCCCCCTCTTTATAAGGAATCGAGTGGAGATTCAAGTCGGATTTGACGTCGGCCAAACTTTCCGTCCCTGTGACGGCGACGAACGTGTCCCTGCCCTTACGAGCCAGGCTAAATTTCGACTCGGACTTATCGTCTTTTTGTATCCGAGAGTCAATATCCCAACCGCGGCGGATCAATTCCTGACGGGCAGCTTCACCGGGCTTATCGTCATAAGAGGCCATAGACAGCCAGGCTGACAGGACTTCTCTGCGTGCCTGTTCATATCCTTCCTGCGGCGACGACGCCAGAACCGACAAGGCCGTCAGCACGAAGCAAAGCGATAGGATGAATACTTTTTTCCCAAACATGGCCTTCCCTCCTTTTAGGTCGTCTAAGCCCGCTTTTTATCACGGTGCATACGATAAAATAGAGAATACTTCCCGATTGGGATGATCTGAGGCTTCAAAATAGAGGGTCCGCTTCAATTCCCGCTCCCATTCGGCCTTGCGCTTATTATCCTTTAAGAGGGCCAAGACGTCCGGATGGGCTTCGATGAGGACATCGCCGCGAAGCTGGTGATTCGCCGCCATATGACGCAGGCGGCGGATGATTTGCAGGACCACCGTTTCGGCCGAATAGAGGTATCCCGATCCGCCGCAGACGTCGCAGGGATCGAACTGTACTTGGTACAAGCTTTGGCGGGCTTTTTTGCGGGTGATTTCGACGAGGTTCAAGGCCGTCATGCCGAGAACCCGAGTCTTAGTGCAGTCCATGGCCGTTTCACGGATCAAAATCTGCAAAATCTCATCGCGTTTCAAAGGCTGGGCCATGTCGATGAAGTCGATGATGATGATGCCGCCGATATCGCGCAGGCGCAATTGGCGGGCGATTTCGATGGCCGCTTCTTTATTGACGTGAAAAATCGTATCCTGAAGGGTCGTCCCGTTGCCCGTATACTTGCTGCTGTTGACGTCGATGACGGTCAAGGCTTCCGTATGATCGATGACCAAATTGCCCCCCGACGGCAGGGGTACGATGCGTGACATCAGGCCTTTGAGACCTTCTTCGATGCCATAGTGTTCAAAAACCGGCTCGTCCCCTTCGTAGAGGCGGATACGGCTTTGCCACTGCGAACCGGGAAAGACCTGACAGATGCGTTCATAGGCTTCACGGCTGTCGACGACGACTTGTTTGACGTCAGCCGTAAAATGGTCGCGGACCATGCGCATGACCAAATCGGCTTCTCGGTACAAGAGAGTCGGCTTCTTCGCCAGGGCGTAACGCTGGCGGATACTGTCCCACGTCCGCAGCAAATACTGAAGGTCGCCTAAGAGTTCTTCCCGTGATACGCCCTTGGCGACGGTGCGAATGATAAGGCCCATGCCGTCCGGCTTTATTTCAGACACGATGTCGCGCAGGCGGTCCCGCTCCTGTTCATCGCGGATTTTTTTCGATACGCCGATGTAGTCGACGGTCGGCATCAGTACAGCATAGCGGCCGGCCAAACTGACATTGGCCGTCGCCTTCGGTCCTTTCGATCCCTGTTCGTCCTTGATGACCTGGACTAAGACCGACTGGCCGACAGACAGATGCATCTGCTGGATTTCTTCTTTCGTCGCCGCTCGAGGAAACATATCCCCCATATAAATAAAAGCATTTTTACGGCGGCCGATATTGACGAAGGCAGCCTGAAGGGACGGCAGAATATTTTGGATTGTGCCTTTATAGATATGATTGACGATATGCATGTCATCGTCGCGTTCCACCGCGAAATCGCGAAGACGACCATCTTCGAGGATAGCCATGCGCGTTTCTTCGGGCATGACATTGCCAACGATCGTTTTCATCGTGTCACTCCTCCTTGTAAATGGCTGCCGAAAGGTCCTTCTAAGGCCGATTATTTCACCAATAAGACGGCGAAATACCCGGTCTCTTCTGCATCGGCAGCCTGTTCATATATTTTCTCGCCGGAAAGTCCGCAGCGCTCGATCATCGCCGTCCGCTCGAGGAGGCCCAATTCTTTCAGTTCATCCTGGATGGGTCCCAATTTTCCCGACGGTTTCATGATGACCTTACTGCCCGGGAGAGCCAGTAACTGCCGGCGGTTTTTATGGTTGCCGGGAATGATCAGCAAGGCCTCATCTTTTTCGCACAACGGCTGCTGCAATTTAGCGGCCACGGCACAGAAGCTGGGCACACCGGGGACGATGGCCGTTTCATAGCCGGCGTCCCGAACGAGGCGGTGAACGTAAATGCTGGTCGCATAGACCGTCGGGCAGCCCAGGGTAATGAGGGCCACGTCTCGGCCTTCATCGAGTTCATATTGAATCGATTGAGCCGCTTTTTCATGAGCCCCGGCCAGGACTTCATCCTTACGGGTCATGGGAAAATCTAAGGTGAGGACTTTTTTCTCGGACAGGCTGAGATTGCTGCCGTCCAAGGCTTTGAGCAAGATATCTTTGGCCGTCAAAGGGCCGCTGCCGCTCTTGGGAACGGCCAAGACGGGACAAGCCCCGATGGTTTTCAGCGCCTTTAAGGTCAACAGCTCCGGGTCCCCCGGGCCGATGCCGACGCAGTACAGTTTACCCTTCATCATAGCCCTCAAAAAGAGACGCCGTCTTGCCGTCGTCTTTACGAACGAAGATTCCCGTCCGCCGTGCCAGCATCATATCGCCATGGACGGGAAGGCCAAAGTCTTTTTCAAGGACTTCCCAAACCTGAATGGGCTTGATGGCCCCTTCACTCGTCTGATAGATGCCGACGGTCAGATAGACGTCGCCGTCTTTGACATTCCCATGAATGGCGTCGATGACGTGATCTTTGACTTCGATGGTCCGCACGCGATGCTTTCCCTTATGGGACACCTTTTCATAGAGGACCGATGGGGCCTCATTGAATCGCTGCAAAATCGCATTCAGCCCGTCTTGGCTGAGGTCTTCTTTCAAAGGCCCCCGCAGGGTATAGACAGCGTAATTGGCAATGGCCATCAACTTCGGCGCCTTGGGATCGACATAGCGGCCGTCAAGGACGGCAAAGCCCTGGGGCGACATGGCGTTCATGCGTTCCATGACGTCGGAAACGGGAATCTTTTCGGCAAGTTCCATATCGAGATATTCAATATCGGCCGACACACCGACGCCGAGGGCCGAGGCAAAACTGAGTTTCATATGGGGGTTGAAGCCTTCGGAATAACAAATGGGAAGCTTAGCCCTGATGATGACGTAGCGCACGGCCCGGGCAAAATCGAGGTGCGACAAAAACTGCAGGGCCCCGTCTTTCTTAACAGCTAAACGTATTCTTGCCATGAGCGTCCCCTGCCTTTCTATCGATAATCGAAACGCCCAAATTGGGGCATACGCCGCAGCCCGTACAGGACAGACGGCGGCAGTCATGGGTCAGTTCGGCTCGTTCGGCCCTTCTCCATTCCTGCTTCAAATAATTTTTCGCAGCTCCGCTGGTCAAGTGATCCCAAGGCAAGGCCTCATCGAGGCTGCGGTTTCTGGCCGCATAGTAATCGGGATCGATGCCGGCCAATTCAAAGGCCTTCATCCAGCGGTCATAGTCGAACATTTCCGTCCAGCCATCGAATTTACAGCCCAGTTTCCAAGCTTCGTAGAGGACCTTCCCCATGCGGCGGTCGCCGCGGGCAAAGGTGGCTTCTAAGCGGCCCGTCTTGGCATCGTGATAGTGGTAGGAAATGTGTTTGTCGCGAATGAGTCCCTTGATGTACTGCTGTTTGCGTTCGATTTCCTCAATGGGCAGCTGTCCGAACCACTGGAAGGACGTGTGCGATTTGGGTACGAAACTCGAGACCGAGACCGTCACCTTGCCGTTATTCTTATGGGTTACGGCGCGGTATAAGTTCAACACTTTATAGGCGAGATCGGCAATGCCGGCCAAGTCTTCATCCGTTTCCGTCGGAAGGCCCATCATGAAGTAGAGCTTTACCGTCGACCAGCCGTTTTGGAAGGCATTCTCGCAGGCCGAGAGGAGATCTTCTTCAGTGACGCCCTTATTGATGACGTCGCGCAGGCGCTGCGTCCCTGCTTCAGGGGCAAAGGTCAGGCCGCTCTTACGGACCTGCTGGACCTTCTTGGCGATGTCGACAGAAAAGCTGTCGACGCGGAGCGACGGCAGGCTGACGCTGACCTTCTGGCCCTTAAAGGCGTCGAGGAGCTGATCGACCAGTTCCGGCAAACAGGAATAGTCGGCCGAACTCAGGCTCATGAGAGAAATTTCATCGTATCCCGAGTTGGCCACGATGTCTTTGGCCAGTTTTACCAACTGTTCCGGCGTCTTTTCCCGAATGGGACGGTAGAGCATGCCGGCCTGACAGAAACGGCAGCCCCGGCTGCAGCCGCGGAACAATTCGAGAACGGCCCGGTTATGGACGATGTCGATGTTGGGAACGATCGGTTTGGTCGGGAAAAAGACGTGTTCCACGTCGGCGACGACGCATTTTTCGATTTCGGCCTTGGCTTCCGGTTCCGTCGGCACCAGGGATTTAAAGTTCCCCTCTGCGTCGTACTCGGCGTCATAGAAGGCCGGGACGTAATTTCCCGGCTGTTTGGCCAATTGTTTCAAGAGACCTTTTTTGCCGCCGGGCTTTCCGCCTTCTTTCCAGGCGATGATCGTATCAGCCAAAAGCTGCGTCGATTCTTCCGATTCACCGAGGAAAAAGATATCGATGTAATCGGCCAAGGGTTCTGCATTATACGCACAAGGACCGCCGGCGGCCACTAAGGGCATATCGTCGCCGCGGTCTTTGGAAAAAATCGGCATTCCGGCCAGATCGAGCATATTTAAGATGTTGGTAAAACTCATTTCATATTGAAGGGTAAAGCCGACCATGTCGAAATCGCGGACGGGCGTCTTCGTTTCCAACGAAAAAAGCGGGTAGCCTTTGGTCCGCATGAGGTCTTCCATATCCGGCCAAGGCGCATAAACCCTCTCGGCAGCCACATCAGGCCGTTCGTTGAGCAGGGCATAGAGGATGCGCAGGCCTAAGTGGCTCATGGCCACTTCATACACGTCGGGAAAACAGTAAGCAACGGTCAGTTTGACCCGGTTGTGGTCTTTTACGACGCTGTTCCATTCCCCGCCGACGTAGCGGGCCGGTTTACTGACTTTGCTCAATAAAATCGAATCTATCTCCACAGGATGTGACAATTCATTTCCTCCTTCAGGAATCGCTAAAAGATCATCGTCTGCTGACGCATGTAAATACTCAATAAAATCCCCATGCCCATCATATTCGTCGTCAAGGCGCTGACGCCGTAACTCATGAAGGGCAGCGGAATCCCCGTGACCGGCATAATGCCGCAGGTCATGCCGACATTGACCAAGATCTGGAAGGCCCACATAGATACGACGCCGGTGGCCAGCATCATGCCGAAGGTGTCCTTACATTCCTTGGCAATCATGATTCCCCGGTAGATGAGGATAAAATAGAGGAACAAGAGAAAAATACAGCCTAAAAATCCCAGTTCTTCCCCGATAACGGAAAAGATGAAGTCTGTGTGATTTTCCGGCAAAAAGTTCAATTGGCTCTGCGTCCCCTGGAACAAGCCCTTGCCAAAGAGCATGCCCGAACCGATGGCGATCTTGGACTGGATGATGTGGTATCCGGCCCCGAAAGGATCGGCGTTAGGGTTGAGGAATACCGTAATACGAGACTTTTGGTAGTCCTTCAGAAAGTGCCAGCCCACCGGTGCCAGGACGATGCCGGCCAAAAAGACGTTGCGCAACAGGGACATCTTGATGCGGCCGACAAAGAGCATGCCTAACGTAATGGCCAAAAAGACGAGACTGGTCCCCAGGTCAGGCTGTTTCAAGACCAAGAGGAAGGGAATCCCGACGTAAAGGCCGATGGGAAGCACCTGCCGCCACTTATTGAGCTGGCCGACGCGGTCGCTGAGAATAGCCGCCGTGCAGATGATCATGATGAGTTTCGAAAATTCTGACGGCTGCAGGGTAATCGGCCCTAACTGGATCCAGCGCTGGGCCCCGAGAGCCGACGTGCCGACGAACATGACAGCCACCAGCATCAGTAAGTTAATGACATATAAGGGTTTGCCGTACTTCTTTAACTTGGTGTAGTCAAAGCGGCTGAAAAAGATGACGATCATGAAATCGACGACAAAGGCTACGCCTTGTTTAATGACGAAATCATAGTTGATCGCCCCTTTATTGATATGCGTCGCACTGCCGATAATAGCCAGGCTGATGCAGACGATGAAAAAGCTCACCAGGAGCATAACTTTATCTAAATTCTTCCATTCACGTTTAATAAACATTTCCCTCTCCTATCGACGATGATGGCGCCAATTCCGGCATTCCTGCCGGCGGCGCCGCACCGATAAGCCTGATTCGGCAGCGTCTCCGCCAGAGCGCCGCGGCAGCAGGCTTGTCAGCCCGGCTTCATCAATAGCCGTCCCCTGTTCAAGCCAGTCCGCCGTAGCCGACAAGGCCTTCATGAAAGGCAGTCTGTCCGAAGCTTCGTGAATCAGACCCTGACTGGCCGCCTGATCGATGCCCTCGTCGTGAGGCAGGATCCCGGCGACGGTCTTTACGCCAAGCGTCGATTTCGCCGAGTCTGCCGAAATGACACCGTCGGCGTAAAAATTATTGAGAATGACGTCGTAGTGAAAGCGTTTCTGTTTCGTGCAATACTGCATGACCCGTCCGGCATCGTGGAGTGACGACGGCGACGGTTCGACAACGAACAGAATCTGGTCGGCCAGGGCCGTCGCCGCCCGATAGGCCTCATCGCGGCCCGGCGGGCAGTCGACGAAGGCGTAGTCGTATTCACCGGCTAAGGATTCCAAGACGTAGTGAAAAGACGGCACGTCGACCTTTTCCCAAGTCCGCTTCTGACTGGCCGGCAGGACGTCGAGGCCGGGACAGACCGATACCAGGGCCTGTCGGGGCAGACATTTTCCCCGTGCAGCCTGACTGGCGTCGTAGCGGACGGCATCGCCTACGCCAAAAAGCAAATCGAGGTTGCGCAGTCCCATGTCCGCATCGGCAGCCAGCACCCGATAGCCGCGGCGCTGGAGCAGTACGGAAAGAGAAGCTGTAATCAAAGTTTTGCCGACGCCTCCCTTACCAGAAGCAATCGCGATGAGTCGAGACATGGAATTACCACCCTTCTAAAAGTATCATTAGTTATTGTTTGGGTCAGCCGTCTGGCCGCTGCTGTTGGCCTGATTCGACGCTGCCGGCGTACCGTTCGCATTCTTCGCTCCGTCGGCATAAGTACCGATGTGGAAGAATTCTTCCAGCATGGAACGGACAATCGGGCCTGCCGAAACGGACCCGAACCCGCCTTGTTCTACCAAGACGGCGATGACGATACGCGGATGTTCATACGGTGCATAGGCGACGAACCAACCGTGGTCCGTACCGCCGAAGTTTTCTGCCGTCCCCGTTTTACCGGCGACCTGGATGGGAAAACCGGCAAACAAGGAGCCTGCGGTCCCTGATTCTTCCGCAACGTTGCGCATCCCTTCGCGGACAAGGTCCAGCGTCGATTTGGAAACCGACAAGGTCCCTATCTGTTCCGGCGCAAAGATCTTATACGGCGTCCCGTCGAGATTATCGATACGGCTGACGATAAACGGCCGGTACTGAATCCCGCCGTTAGCCACTTCACTGACGATCATCGCCGCCTGAAGGGGCGTAACCAACTGGAAGCCCTGGCCGATAGCGGAGTTAAATGTATCCCCTAAGTACCAGTCTTCGTGGAAGGTCTTCATTTTATATTCTTCACTGGCGACAAGGCCCGTCGCTTCGCCGCGAAGGGCGATGCCGGTCTTCTTGCCCATGCCGAACATGCTGGCGTATTTTGCCAATTCATCGATGCCGACGCGGCGGCCCATTTCATAGAAATAGACGTTATCGGACTTTGCCAAGGCTTCGACGAAATTGATCCAGCCCAAGGCTTCGCCGCCGGCGTTACGCATATCGACGAGCCAGTGGCGCCCGCTGTCGAAGATCATTTCATCGGGCGTAACTTTTTTGAGTTCCAAGGCGGCCGAACCGGTAATGAGCTTAAAGGTAGAGCCCGGCGGATATTCACCGGCAATAACCCTGTCTTCCATAGGATGGTTAGGGTTATCGTTGATCATGGCCCATTCTTTTTCCGTAATGCCCCGCGTAAACCAGTTGGGGTCATAGGCCGGTCGGCTGGCCATGGCCAGAACGGCCCCCGTATTGGGGTCAATGGCAACGGCGGCTATGCCGTGAGTACCGACGCCGTTGGCAATCTGGCGGTCCATAGCCTGTTCCGTCGCTTCTTGTAAATTAAGGTCCAAGGTCAGGTGCATATTGTGGCCGGCCACCGGTTCTTTGCGTTCCATTTCCGTAACCGGACTGCCGGCCGCATCGACTTCGACCTGACGGCCGCCGTCCTGACCGCGCAGGAGATCGTCGTAATAGGCTTCAAGGCCGGCCCGCCCGATCTGGGTGATATTGGAGACGCCTTCCACGCCTTCGAGCCGTTTGGCATCTTCTTCGTCGATTTGACCGACGTAGCCGAAAACCTGCGCCGCCATCGTTTTATAGGGATAATAGCGAATCGGCTGGACTTCGACAGAAACGCCGGGCAAGTCGTTACGCTGTTCTTCGATTTTCGTGACAATATCCTGCGTCAAATCATTGGCCAGGACCGTGGGCACGTAAGAACTCTTTACCTTCTGAATCTTATCACGCAGCTTGTCTTCCGGTACGTTGAGGATACCGGCTAACTTGGCCAGTTCCTCGTCGCTCATGCCGCCCTTCGGCGGTACATAAGTCGCCATGAAACTGGGCCGGGAACCGACCAGAATCTGGCCGTTGCGGTCATACATGATGCCGCGCATGGCGGCAATCGGGATGGCCCGCAGGCGGTTCCCTTCGGCTAGGGAATGATAATATTCACCGGCAAAAAGCTGTAAATAGATAAGCCGGCTGACGAGAATCACAAAAATCGCAATGACCACCCAGTAAAGATACCGGAAGCGGCCGTCTTGATTTTTCTTTTTTAATAACGCTTCAAGCATGTATCTGTGTCTCCTTTAGTTACCAGCGATAGCCCGGAAAGCCATAAAAGGTGTCGGACCGGCGCAGGCGCCAGACGACATGGTCCACGGGCAAGGCCAAGATTCCGTGATAAACGAGTACGGGTATACTGAATTCCAATAAGTACGCCGCCACATTGATGTACTGGCCGGCCAGAAACAGGAAGCCGCAGGTCAGGATGAGACCGGCTTCCGTCGCCCCGAGGACGATGAGCAAGGTCAAGATCCACTGATCCTTATCGATGTTGCGGCCGAGATAGCTGCAAACAAGGGTGACAATGAGATACACCAAGAGGTGCAGGCCAAAGAAATTGCCGATGATGACGTCCTGGCAAAAACCGCCCAAGAGAGCCGTTGCAATGCCGACACGCTGGCCGTGATGGAGGCCCATGAGGACAACGAAGACGAAGATCAGATTGGGCTGGCTTACACCGTTAAAGATAAAAGGCAAGACCGCAGCCTGCAGGATAAAGACGATGAAGGCTGTGATGATGCAGTTCAATTTCTTCATAACGCAGCGGCTCCTTTAATGCCTTCCACCTTGTCGCGATTCGTCTGCGGAACGAGTTTCGGCGTGACGTCCGGTTTTTCATAAGAGCCGGTATCGGCCGATTTCAAGATGACGAAGACTTCTTCTAATTTCGAGAAATCGACGCCGGGACGAATGACGGCATATTTTACGAAATCATTTTCATTCTGATGGATCGATACGATGGTGCCGATATAGAGTCCCTTCGGATAAATGGAGCCGAAGCCCGACGTGACCAGCGTATCCCCTTCAAGGATATCGGCATCTTTGGCGATATTGACGAACTGCGGTTCCGTCGGCACATTGCCGTTGCCGCGGACGACAGACGATACCCGCGATTCCGGCCGCTGAACGATGGCCCCGATACTGGTCCGGGGGTCGGTCATGAGCTGTACCCGCGACGAATGAGGATAGACGTCGCTAATGAAGCCGACGACACCGGCCGGCGTAATGACGGGCATATTCTTTTCAACGCCTTCGCCGCTGCCGACGTCGATGATCATGGTATTGGTCCAAGTACCGTAATCACGGGAAATGACGGAACCGGCCAACAGTTGATACTGGTTATGGCTCGATTTAAAGTCGAGGAGCGCCCGCAGGCGGTCATTTTCAGCGACGACTTCATCGTAGTCGACGGTCCGGCTTTTCAGGTCGGCATTTTCTTTTTCCAGCGATTCCCATTCAATGCGGTTCTTCAAACTGACGTCGACGATGTGAATATTGGAAGCGAGGACATTCATGATGCTGCTGGCACCGTATTCAAAAGGCGACATGATCGTCATCAGAGGCTTCGTAATAAAAGGCAGGGAATCGCGCTGGCGCCAAGCCCAGCCTACGACAGCAATGATGATGAATAAGACGAGTACGAAGACGACGCTTCTTTTACCGAACGAAAACAATTTTAAAATCTCCTCCTATATATGCGCTGCGCCCCTTCAATGAGGGCCGATAACTTATCACGATCGTTGATGGCAATCCCCGTGCCCCTGGCAACGGCCAGTTCCGGATCGGCTGCCATCAGGACGGGAACGCCTAGTTCCTGCGTAAAGAACTGATCCATCCCTTTGAGCTTGGCGCCGCCGCCGGTGAGGACGATGCCGTGTTCCATGATGTCGGCAGCAAGCTCGGGCGGTGTCTCGCGCAGGACGTCTTTGACGACGTCGAGGATCTTCACTAAAGGCTTGCCGATGACATGATAGAGTTCACTCGACTTGACGGCCACTTCACGCTGAAGCCCGTCGTCGAGACCGCGGGCCAGGAAATAATAGCCCCTATCTTCAAGGGGCAGGACGGCCGAACCGTTGGTAACCTTCATCTCTTCAATGGTCGTATCATCAGTGACGACGTCGTACTGGTAGCGCAGATAATCGCGGATAGCCGCATTGAAATCGAGGCTGCCTAAGTGAAGTGACTTGGAGACGACGATGCCGCCGAGAGACAGCATGGCCACATTGGTCGTACCGCCGCCGATGTCGATGACCATATTGCCCACCGGATCGTAGACAGGCAAATTGACGCCGAGCGCCGCCGCTGCCGCCGTTTCAATGACGAAGGCTTCTTTGGCACCGGCCTGATACACCGCTTCCATGACGGCCCTTTTTTCAACATTCGACGCAGCCGATGGCACGCCAATCATGATGCGCAGCCGCTGAACGCTGCGGACACACTTGCTAAGGATGTAGCCCAGCATCGTCCGCGTTACACTGTAATCGGCAATAACGCCGTGTACCAAAGGACGATGAAGCTTAACCGTCTCCGGCGACCGGGACAATAGGTCCTCTGCCGACCTTCCGACGGCAATCATCTTGCTGTTTCGCTCGTCCGTTGCCATGACCGACGGCTCAGACAAGACGACGCCCCGGCCTTCCACATAGACCTGGACCGTAGACGTCCCTAAATCGATGCCTATATTTTTAGTTAATGGAGAAAAAATCGAAGCCATAACAAATAATCCCTTCTATTCCTTTCATATATGCTGTCATACGTAAACAGCCATTCATTGCTTATTTTACCACATAGCGCAAACTTTCGCATTAGCAAATTTCCATAGAATAGAGAAACGGGACCGCCCTTTGGGGGACAGCCCCGTTTGATTCATAACCCTTATATTTTGCTGTTACTACGCCTTTAACCCGGCACGCTGGAGGGCCATGACAATGGGCGTAACGATCAGGCCGGAAACGACGGCTTCGGGAATTCCGTTGACAGCCGTAATGCCGAGCATGATGTTAATGACGTTCATGAAGGGAATCCCTTGGGCTTCGGCATAAGGAACACCGACGAGGGCCGTAAAGGAACCCAGGAAGAGAACCGTATGAATCACCGTCGTCACGACAGCCGTCACAGCTACGCGCACAACTTCGCGCGTCTTCAAATGACGGTACAATTCATAAGCAATGAGGCCGATAAGAATTCGCGGTACAATACAAATAAAGGCGTCGGCAATGACGTTGTACTGCACGGCAAACAAGAGCAGCGCACTCGGTGCCTGCAAGGAACGGATAAACGAAAAAATCCCAAACATAAAACCGACGATCATCCCGACCTTACGGCCTGCCGACAGACTGCCGATAATCGTAGGAATATGAAGAATCGTCGCATTCATGATGACCAGCGGAATGAATCCGTAACCGGTAATTCCCAAAAAGATCGTAATAGCCGATAAAAAAGCGGCAATGGTCAACTGACGAATCGACAAAAACGTCGGCTGGCCCGGTGCCTTTTGATGTACCATGATACTCCCCCGTTCTCGTTCTTTCTCCAAGATACAAGTCGCGCATATAAAAACACGGCCGGCCTCCGCCAGTATCAGTCCGATTCCGGTACCCATCCGACGTTAAAGAAGGACCTGCCTTTGTGTCATGCGTAGTATAGCACACTGGGAAGGCCTTGACAATAGGTTTTTCAAATATTGTGAATTTTTGCACGAATATCTCCGGAAGAGACAATTTTCGGTTGACCGACAGCCAAAAAACGTGATAAAATGGACGGGTACTTGCGAGTGTGGCGGAATGGCAGACGCACCAGACTTAGGATCTGGCGTCTTACGACGTAAGGGTTCAAGTCCCTTCACTCGCACCAAACAAGGCTCTGTCTATGTTTATAGATAGGGCCTTGTTTTATCCTAAGATTCTCACCGCTAAATCACATTTAATGCTGTATCTTCGATTTTAGCGCACAACTAATTGCGAATACAGTTTCTTCATAATATATATTAAATGCTATAACCTTAATAATAAACGTCTTTATTTTCCATATATTATAGATATAAATTATAATAAAAAGAAAGAACCTACCAAATGGGCCGCCCCTAAAATTGGACCAAAGACCCGCCTTTAGATAATGGGAATCTTTTTTCTCATCATCATGGTCCCTCATTTTTTTTGCACTCGACTGCCCTGCCATAATATTGTTGAAGGAGTGAGTATCATAAAAAAAATTATTTATATTTCTGTATTGGTTCTAGCCATTCACCTAGGTAACTACTTTCATCTCTTTTCTGTTGAAATATCTACTCTATGGTTTGATATAAAAACAGCCATAAGCATAATTTTAAATGCAAATATAATGGCTGGCGCCGCCTCCATCTTACTTGGCATTTTAGGCTATCTAGGAAAACATTGGGTCGCATATTACAACCGTTACAAAACGTCCCTGCTTCGCTGTATCTGGATAATCCAACAAAATAACCAGGTTTTAACCTATATACAGTCTAATACCACGACTCAATCAGCACTAACTGAATTAGAATTAGTGCCGCCATTTTTGGAAAACTATGCAATCTTGATTGATGACCAGACTAGAAAGAATTTGATTGCATATAATAGTGAAATAATTGGCTTAAAGCATGCTTCAGAATCCGGTCTGGAAGACCTTTTAAATAAAACAATCGAGTTGTCTAATATAATTATTTCATCGCTCAATGGACAAATTCTCTTCACTAACTCAATCTTAAAAAATCCAATCAGATTCTATTTATTTCCCACCATATTCAGATGGGTTTATAACAAGTTTATTCACCCCGTACAAAAAAACACACAGCAAAAAAAATGATGGCCAGAAGGAGAGTATGAGTTTGCCCATCCTTCCCCTACAATCCAGGATGAATTCCATATGGCCATGGATTCTTCTATTACAAAAGCCCCCTAACGGGGGCTCTTGTTTTGTCTATATTTCTTCCTGCCCGTAAACGGGCCGGTGTATTTTCAGTTTCACATCATTTTCCTTGAACATCGATGAGCACATATTCTGACCGGGTTCCGGTCTTGAATTTCATGGCCCAATCGGAAATGCCGGAGGTCACGATGAAATTCGTATTCCCCCGCTGCTCAAAGCCATAGACATTATCCCCTCCGATATGGAACCAGCGCATGAGCTGCACCATAGGGATCATCTGTCCGCCGTGGGTATGTCCGGACAGGACCAAGTCCACGCTGGCTGCGGCTTCGGCCTCATAGTCGCTGGGCTGATGGTCGAGGACGATGGTGTATTTATCTTTGTCCAGGGTCTTGGTCAAATCGGCAATAGCAGCACGACTGCCGCCGAAATCCTTTTCTTCGGACGCATCCTGCCGCCCTACCAGATAAAAGCGGTCGTCGATCAGTGCGCTTTGGTCCTGCAATACGATTACGCCGTTCTTTTGCAGTTCAGCAATGAGGTCATCGCCGTCGTATCCGCGCTGTCCCTTAGCATAGCGCCCCTTGTCATGGTTGCCAAATACATAGTAAACGCCGTAAGGCGCATTAAGTTGGCCCAGGGCACGGCTGGCGGCAATCATGTCTTCCTTGCGGGTCCCCTCATCTACGAAGTCACCGGCAATGACGACCACATCCGGTTTCTGTTCCTGAATCCGGGCAAGGTGTGCTGCCAGCCCGTCTCCATCAAAGGTCGTTCCCACATGGGAATCGGCCAGCAGTGCTACGCGGAGGGATCCGACCGGTTTTTCCGTAGTCACATGGTAGTCCGTCTGCCAGACATGATTGGCCTGGACAAAGCCCACCGCCAGATAAAGAACGGCAACCAGCACAGCCGCTGCGCCGGCATAATTACGCTGAAATGGTTTCTCTCGACGTTTTTGAAGGGCCCATTGAATCAGGGCCGCTGCGCCCCAGAACACGGCCAGGTGCAGCAGCACAATGACGGTATTCATATAACCCCACACGTTCCAAATGAGGGCCGAAGGTATCAGAATCACAGCCGTGCTGATCAGCCAGCCTACGGCTTTGTTACCACGGGACAGGGCTGACACGAATCGAAATTTATGTACGCTGTAGATCAAAAAGTATATCCCGGCCAGGCATAGCAAAAACAGCCCGCCGAATAAAATGGCCCACATCAAAGTCCATCATCACTCCTTCACAGTTTTTTAATATCTTTAATGCGCATAGCAAAGGCGCCCTAGCTCATTTCCAAGAATGGACCGCTATAGGCCGAAGTATATCCCATCATTGGGCTTTCCGTCAAGCTTGAATACGGCCTTTACAGGTTTCAAAAAGTCGCCTGTACTGATACTAGGATCAATTGTTGGTACTGCCCCTTCGCTAGCGCGTGAATCCGTGGATGTACTGCCAGCAATTGGTTCTTTTTCTGTCTTCCTATCAGAGATATTTAATGTAGTATATTCACCATCTGCTGCCGGATACAGGCCATGTTGTTTTATTCATACTATGTTTCAGACTCCATGGCTTTGCGAACCATGTCATCAAAAATCATAAAAACCATTTCTCCCTCTACCGTCTTTAAATGCCCCTCCTTCTCTAATACCAAGACAGGCAGTCCCGTTGGCATCGTTTCTCCACGATAGTCTTTATAGAGTGGCGTGTATACCGTATAGTCATTCCACGTCCCCGTTTTTTCAGCTGCATCAAATCCGATTTTTCGTACATATTTCTTTACTCGATTCAACACGGTATTATCACCTCCTGTTACGCAAGTCTCTAAAAGAACACGTACCTGATTCGTTATAAGCTCCTGTCGATGGGACAAATGCCGGAGGCCTTGGCTCTCCTGAAAAAAAGTTCTGTCACCGGCGCATCACCCGATTTAAAAAGCCTCCGGCTGGTAACAATACCTTACTCTTTCTTCATATACCATTGGCAAGGCCCGCCTTCATCCACCACTTTCGGTTTTATAGACGTTCCCGGATACATCACGCAAGTGCTGAGCCAAGGCTTTCCCTCTGCAAATACACAGGTCGGACAATATTTATAATCGGGCGGCGTGCAGCCACACATGAAGGGTCCCGTCACATTTCCCGGCATGGTCATCATCTCCTTTTTCTTGTCGATAAATCAACGCAATCATCGTTTCATTCAAGATTCTTTTTTAATATATATTATAAGCCAATCTAAGGCGAACTTCCATCTCACTATGGGGAATGTTGCAGTTATACATTTGCTGAACTGTCGGTTAGATACAACAAGGCGTGGCCTGCCACGACACTTTCTGCCGCAGCTAAAAAGGCCTGCTCACCAGAGCAGGCCTTTATTTGTACTATCCTGTAGTACGCAACCACTTTTGGCAACTTGCTGTCACCTTATAGGGATAGTATATAGGATTTCTCACATGATATCAATCCGAAAAGGTTAGCCTACAAAGAATCCCGTTCGCCTTTGATACATGACAAAGAGCCGACACCATTTGGCATCGGCTCTCTTACACTTATTAATACTGTTTCTTTCCGTCGAGGATCATCATCTTATCCAGTTTCGGGAGGATTTCCGGGTCTCTGACTTTTTCGTTAAAGTCTTCGGGCGGGAATTCTTCCACGGAGATGGTGATGGCTTCTTCCGGGCAGCCCCAGGTTTTCAAGAAGATTTCCTGGATCTGTTCGACGACTCGTTTTTTCGTTTCTTCGTCTTTGGGATAGGCTTTGATAGCGATGTAAGGCATTTTTTCCTCGATTCTACAGTTATTTTAATCGTTCGCATGAACGTCAAAGGCACCGAGAAGCCTTTCGGCAACGCCGGGGGCATCGGGATCGTGACGGCCTTTACCCGTGTCGAGGGCGCGCATGGCCTTCATTTCTTCATCCGTAAGGGCAAAATCAAAGATGTCCATGTTGCTCTTCATGCGAGCCGGTTTGGTCGTCTTCGGGAAGATGATGGCTCCATCCTGGTATTCAAAGCGCAGGATGACCTGGCCGGCATCTTTGCCGTGGGCTTCAGCGATTTTAGTAATCGTCGGTTCGCTAAAGAGCTGCGGACTGCCCTGTCCGAGGGGCGCCCAGGCTTCGAGATAGACATTGTCTTTGGCCATGATGGCTCTGATTTCTTTCTGCTGGTAGTAGGGGTTAAATTCGACCTGGTTGACCGAAGGCACCGTATCGAACTGGGGTACGAAGGAGTTCCAGATTTTCGGCGTCATGTTGCTGACCCCAATGGAGCGGATCTTACCCGCCTTTTTCGCTTCTTCCATGGCCTTCCAGGCACCGGGGACGTCGCCGTAGGGCTGGTGGATGAGGTACAAGTCCATGTAGTCCAAACCGAGTTTACGAAGGGACGTATCGATGCCCTTCTTAGCGGCTTCATAGCCGTAATCCTGGAGCCAGAGTTTGCTGGTCACGAAGATGTCTTCCCGAGGAATCCCACTGTCGCGAACGGCCTTGCCGACTTCGGCTTCATTGAAATAGGCTGCTGCCGTATCGATGTGATACAGACCCAAGTTAAGGGCTTCCTTTACGGCCTGATAGGTGCTGCCGTCAGCCGGGATCTGGAAAGTACCGAAACCAAAGGCCGGAATTTTTACGCCATCATTTAAGGTTACGCTTTCAATCTTTGTGGTCATCATGATCCATCCTTTCTAAAAATAATATCTACAGTAAAGGAAAAGCTCCAACGATGCCTGCCGTTAGCAGACAAGGAGACTTTCCGTTTTTCTTATACATTACGCCAAGTACGGCGCCATCAGGCCAGGAAGGAAGATGCGGCAGAACTCTTTGGTCCGCCATTCGAGGCTGTACGCACCGCCGGACATATCCCAGCAGAGCATTTGACCGTATAGGACGTCGACCAGGGTATGAGCCAGGACAGCGACCGGTGCGTCGGCTTTGACCTCGCCGCGTTCGATTCCGTCCAGAATGAGACCGGTTACGGCATCGATATCGACATAGACCTTGGGTTTATCCTCTCCATCGTCGACCAAATCGGGATCGACCGTATTGCGCACCCATTCCTGGCAAAGCTTCAGACTGCTCTTTTCAATGTAGCCTGAAAAGTTAGTCATAAAAAATACCAACCGCTCCATAAAGGGTCCGTCAAAGGCCTTGGCCTTGTCTAAGATTTCTTGATACATCTCACGGCTCAAGGCATAGATGATATCTTCTTTTCGTTTAAAATGGGTGTAAAAGGTACCGCTAGCCACGCCGCAGGCCTTGGTAATTTCAGCCACTGACGTGTTGACCATCCCTTTTTCACAGACGATTTTCTTGGCCGCATCGAGGAGTTTTCGCCGTGTCTCAAGAGCCGCCATCTGTCGATTCGTCATACATATCACCTCAAGCTTTTTGGGATGAACTCATTGTATCATATACGCCGAACCAAAGTCAATGAATTTAATTCAGTGAAATATATTCATCGACTTCTATTCAGCGCTAAATATTGTCTTCCCCTTCTCTTCAAACAGACAGATTTCCAAAAGAAAACCTCCATCAGCTCCGTTTCAAATACGAGCTGACAGAGGTTTTCGGCTGCAAAGCCGGTCAACTCGGCTTATTCACGATTCAAAAAAATATGCAGGGATTATACGGAAGCCAGGGAAATCATATAATCATCCGTTCCGCACGGTTCTTTCTTCAATTTTCCTTCCGAAAGATAAGGCGTTAACCATGACTCTAAAGCCGCCTTCGATTCAAAAGCAAAAGCACAGCGAATCTCTTCCGCCGCCATCCTTCGGTAATCGGTCAGCATCCGGTGCAGGTGTTCAATAGAGACGTCGGGCTTTACGGGTTCTATCGTTCCCCCGCTCAGCTTGCGAATGCGGGATACGTAGTCGGCAAAGGTATAATATCCGCCAAAAGTTTCTTCCTTACCGGAAAGGGACAAAGTCACCGTCGGGAAAACCTGGACCTTGGCTGCAATGGCTTCGTCGACGTCACTCCAGAAGGCCTTTTCAGCCTCGCCGCTCTTGAGAGCCTCACGATAGGCATCCATGGGTAATCCGAAGTCTTCTGCCAGTGTCTCTAAGACGGCATAGTCGCCGGTAACAGCCCCTTCGGTCAGGGTCGCTTCGCGGATGCGGCGCAGGAAATAATCGGCCTGGTCCGGTGCTGCTATCTGGGCCGCTTTGTAGGCGATATTCTGGGGGAAGGACGAGTTGAAGCGTTCTGAAAATAAATGATACTTGTCGACGGCGACGGGCATATGGTGAACGGCCGTCGATTCAGCCAGATGCTCGCGAAGCTGGGCGTTGATCTTGTCGGCATCTCCGCCGCCGATGCCGTTTTCTTCATCATTAAAGTCACTCAAATCGCGGACCATGCCGCCCATGACATAGCGAATGGAAAAGAGATCGGGATAATGGGTTTCCATGGCCCGGAAAATGGGTTCAGTTCCCCAGCACCAGACGCAAACCGGGTCGCTGTAATTGGTAATCACAATAGGTTTCATAGCTTACTCCTTTCGTCTTGTCACTCATCCATCCCCATCAAGCAGGATAAGTACCTCTATTCGCCTGCTGACAAGGATGATAAAAATCGTATAGATTCCCTTCTTAGGCCGATTATATATCGCCGCCTCCATAAATTCAACAGACGGCCATATCAATTAATCATTACGTTATGTTTTCTCCATGCCGAAAAAGCAACCCTGCCTCCCCCGATGCTTGGCCACAAGGCTGGTTATGTAAAAAACGCCGCCGTCTCAGTATACACTGAAACGGCAGCGTCATGAGTCGCTATACGACTTGGAATAGGTAGAATTTTAAATAATTCGTTTCCGGGACGTTCCAAAGAATGGGATGGTCCGGAGACTGCTGGCGGCCTTCGATTTGACGAAGGTGAACGCCGGCGTCTTTAGCGGCATCGTGGAGCATCTGGCGGAAGAGGTCGTCGCGCATGAAGTGGGAGCACGAGCAAGTGGCTAAGTAGCCGCCGCGAGGCAGGAGCTTCATGGCTTTCAAGTTGATTTCTTTATAGCCTCGAATGGCGTTGTGCACGGTATGACCGGACTTGGTAAAGGCCGGCGGGTCGAGGATGATGAAATCGTAGTCGTGATTCTTTTGTTCAGCCATCTCGGTCAAGAGGTCGAAGACGTTAGCTTTTTTAGCCGTCACGACAGCTTCTAAGCCGTTGCGGTGAATATTGGTCGTCGTCATGTCGACGGCTTCTTGAGACACGTCGACAGCAGTGACGCTGGCAGCGCCTCCCTTGGCGGCATTGAGGGCAAAGGCCCCGGTATGGGTAAAGCAGTCGAGGACGTGCTTTCCAGCAGCGATTTTAGCCACAGCCAGACGGTTGTATTTCTGGTCCAGGAAGAACCCCGTCTTCTGGCCGTTTTCGACGTCGATGTCATAGCGGATGCCATTTTCTTCGATGGTCGTTATGACGCTCCCTGGTTCGGGCAGATAATCGGCTTCAAACCAGCCTTTGTACTGCTCCATGCCGTCCAGTTCGCGGACTTTGACGTCGTTTCGTTCATAAATGCCGCGGATGGTGACACCCATGGCCTTCAATTCATCGACCAGGGCCTTGAAGATGATGGGCTTCACCTGGTCCATGCCGTAGCACAAGGTCTGGGCAACAAGGACATCGGAATAACGGTCGATAGTCAGGCCCGGCATCTCATCGGCATCGCCGAAAATGAGGCGGCAGCAGGCAAAGTCCGTTTCGCCCATGACCGTCCGGCGGTAATCGAGGGCGTATTTTACCCGGCGCTGCCAAAAGGCGTCGTCGAAGCGGTCGTTGGCGTTGCGCGATACGATGCGCACCCGGATCTTAGAGATGTCGTTGGCAAAGCCCGTGCCGAGGTAGCGGTCTTTATCGCTGTAGACGTCGACGATATCGCCCGTCTTATAGGTCCCGTCGACGCGAGTCACTTCTTCACCGTAGACCCAGGGATGGCCCGTTTTGGCAGCCCGTTCCCCTTTTTTGGTCAGATATAATTTTGCGTAAGGTCTCATCGGTCCGTCCTTATAAAATGTAGTGGCTGAGGTCGACGTTCTGGACGACGTCGTGGAGTTTGCCGGCAACGAATTCTTGGTTGATGACGATGTGTTTTTCATCGATATCGGGCGCTTCATAGGCTACATCTTCGAGGATCTTTTCCAAAATCGTGTGCAGCCGGCGGGCGCCGATGTTTTCCGTTTCGCGGTTGACGCGGTAGGCGTATTCGGCAATGGCATTGATGCCGTCGTCGGTAAATTCCAGGGTCAGGCCTTCTGTTTCGAGGAGGGCCGTATACTGTTTGACCAAGGACTGGCTCGGTTCGGTCAGGATGCGGCGGAAGTCTTCGACGGTCAGCGACTGGAGTTCGACGCGGATCGGGAAGCGGCCCTGGAGTTCGGGAATGAGGTCGCTCGGCTTCGATACGTGGAAGGCCCCGGCGGCGATAAAGAGGATATGGTCGGTCTTGACCGGTCCGTATTTCGTATTGACCGTAGCCCCTTCGACGATGGGCAGGATGTCGCGCTGGACCCCTTCGCGGGATACGTCGGGACCGTTGGTGCGGCCTTTTTCAGCGATCTTATCGAATTCATCGATGAAGACGATGCCCGATTCTTCCGTAGCGGCCACGGCCTTATCGACGATGGTATCCATGTCGAGGCATTTTTCCAGTTCTTCTTCTTTGAAGATTTCCCGCGCCTTGGCAACGGTCATTTTCTTCTTCTTTTTCTTTTTCGGCATGATGCTGCCCAGCATTTCCTGGAAGTTATTCGTCAGTTCTTCCGTCGAATTTCCCGTCAGGATGCCTTGGAAGCCCGGGCTCTGTTCGGCCACTTCGACTTCGATTTCCCGTTCGTCCATCTTATGGGCGCAAATGTCTTCGAGCATCTTTTGACGGCGGTCGGAATTGCCTTCTTCAAGCTGTTTCGGTTCTTCCTTGGCTTCATCGTCATCGCTGCCAAAGAAGACATCCATCGGATTCTTGACCTTTTCGGCCACCGATTTTTTCGGCCAGAAGACCTGCAAAATCCGTTTGTTGGCCTCGGCTTCGGCCTTTTCTTCATAGCGCTGGCTTTCCTGTTCCTGGACCATGCGAATGGCGTTGGTCACGAGGTCACGGATCATCTGTTCGACGTCGCGGCCGACGTAGCCGACTTCGGTGTACTTCGTCGCTTCGACCTTGATGAAAGGCGCACCGACGAGTTTAGCCAGGCGGCGGGCGATTTCCGTTTTGCCGACACCTGTCGGGCCGATGAGGAGGATATTCTTAGGGATGATTTCATCCTGCATGGCTTCGCTCAGGCGTTTGCGGCGCCAGCGGTTGCGCAGGGCAATGGCCACGGATTTCTTGGCTTCCCCTTGGCCTACGATATATTTGTTCAGTTCCGCCACGATTTGTTTTGGCGTCCATGATGCTTGTTCCATAAAGTACCTCTTTCTTAAATTTCTTCGACAATGACGTTGTGGTTGGTATAGACGCAGATGTCAGCTGCGATATGCAGGGATTTTTCAGCGATTTCACGAGCCGAGAGATCCGTATTCTGCATGAGGGCCCGCGCCGAAGACAGGGCGTAGTTGCCGCCGGAACCGATGGCTAAGACGCCGTCGTCCGGTTCGATGACTTCGCCGTTGCCCGAAATGAGCAGGATGCGCTGGCTGTCGGCGACGAGGAGCAGGGCTTCCAGTTTATGGAGAACCTTGTCGGACCGCCATTCTTTAGCCAGTTCGACGGCGCTGCGTACCAGGTTGCCGTTGTGTTCGTTCAATTTTTCTTCAAAGTGATCAAAGAGCGTAAAAGCGTCGGCCACGGAGCCGGCAAAGCCGCTGATGATCTTGCCGTGATAGAGGCGGCGAACTTTTTGAGCCGTCCCTTTCATGATGACGGCATTGCCCATGGTGACCTGGCCGTCGCCGGCGATAGCCGTCTTGCCATCGCGCTGAACGGCGCAGATCGTCGTGGCGTGAAATTCTGTAGTCATTCCGTTAGACATGAGTCATGTCCCCCTTCATTTGTTCAATTTCATCGAGCGCCCGCTGTGCTAAGAGGGCGTTTTTTTCTTTTTTCTTCATGCGTTTCTTGATGCCCAGGGGCTCCATGATGCCGAAGTTGATGTTCATCGGCTGGAAATGCTTATTGGGGCCGCTGGAGATATACTGGCTGAGACCGCCCATGGCCGTCCGCTTGGAGAAGGTCAAGGGATCTTTCTCAGCCAGGAGGCGTGCGGCGTTGATGCCGGCTAAGAGGCCCATGGCCGCCGATTCCAAATAGCCTTCGACACCGGTGAGCTGTCCGGCAAAGAGAAGGTTGGGCTGTTTGCGCAGCTGGAGCGTCGGCATGAGGAGTTCCGGCGAATTGATATAGGAGTTGCGGTGCATGACGCCGTAGCGCACGAATTCGGCGTTTTCCAGGCCGGGAATCATGGAAAAGACCCGTTTCTGTTCCGGGAATTTAAGATGGGTCTGGAAGCCAACGATGTTGTACAGGGTTGCACTGCCGTTATCCTGGCGCAGCTGGACGACGGCGTACGGGAGTTCTCCCGTATCGGGAAGTTCGAGACCGACGGGTTTCATGGGACCGAAACGCATGGTGTCGATGCCGCGGTCGGCCATGACTTCGATAGGCATGCAGCCTTCAAAGACGCTGTCGTCCTTTTCAAAGTCGTGGAGTTCGGCACATTCGGCCGTCGTCAAGGCCTGCCAGAAGGCTTCGTATTCTTCCTGCGTAAAAGGGCAGTTTAAGTAATCGGCGCCGCCCTTGCCGTAACGAGCCGCCCGATAGACCTTGTTCATATCGAGGGATTCGACGGTGACAATGGGCGCTGCGGCGTCGTGGAAATGGAAGTACCCTTCCCCGGTCAATTTGGCGATGGTGTCGGACAGTGCGTCGCTGGTCAAGGGACCACTGGCGACGATGCAGATCTGATCCGTCGGGAGCTCGGTCACCTCTTCATGACGAATGGTAACCAAGGGATGGGCGGCCAGTTTTTCCGTCACATACTGACTAAAGGGCAGGCGGTCGACGGCCAGGGCCCCGCCGGCAGGAACGCGGTTGATATCGGCCGATTCCATGATCAGCGAGCCCAGGCGGCGCATTTCTTCCTTCAAGAGACCGACGGCGTTTTCAATATTGGCTGCCCGCAGAGAGTTGCTGCAGACCAGTTCGGCAAAATATTCCGTATGATGGGCCGGCGACGATTTGACGGGCCGCATTTCGACCAGTTCGACGGGAATGCCGCGGCTGACGAGCTGCCAAGCCGCTTCCGATCCGGCCAGGCCGGCGCCGATGATTAAGACACTATTCTTCATTAACTACCTCACCTTTTTTATGGTTTTCACAGTCCCCGTTGCTGCAAAATAGCTTGTCGGGGCCTTTTTTATAATGTTTGACAATCATGATGCTGCCGCACAAGTCACATTTCTTGTCGACAGGCTGGTTCCAGAGGACGAAGTCGCAGTCCGGATACTGGCTGCATCCATAAAAGACGCGGCCTCGTTTCGACTTGCGCTTGATGAGCGTCCCCGTGCCGCATTTCGGGCAGGTAATTCCCAAATCTTCGACGATGGCCTTGGTGTTGCGGCATTCCGGGAAATTGGAGCAGGCCAGGAATTTCCCGAAGCGGCCGAATTTATAGACCATGGGCGACCCGCAGACTTCGCAGATCTGGCCCGATTCCTGACCGGAAATGGTGACCTTTTCCATCTTCGTTTCGGCCTCGTCCATTTCAGGCTTAAAGATGTCATAAAATTCCTGAAGGACGTGGGGATACGTATCGTCGCCTTGTTCGATGGCGTCGAGAGATTCTTCCATATGGGCCGTAAAGCTGACGTTGATGATGCGGGCAAAGTATTTCTTGAGGAGGTCGACGATGATGACGCCGAGCTCCGTCGGAATGAACTGCTTATCCTTCTTTTCGACGTAGTTGCGGTTCTGGATGGTGTCCATAATGGGCGCGTACGTACTCGGCCGGCCGATGCCCTTTTCTTCGAGGGTCTTGATCAGACTGGCTTCGGTGTAGCGTGCCGGCGGCTGCGTAAAGTGCTGCTGGGGCGTGACGGCCTTGTTATGGACGACAGTATTGGCTGAAATATGGGGCAGTTCGGCCAAGGTCTTATCCTTCTTGGCATCTTCATAGAGCTCCGTAAAGCCCTTGAAGAGGACCTTATAGCCGGCGGCCCGCAGTTCGTACTTGCCGCTTTCAATGACGATGGCCATGTGTTCCGTTTCGACCGATTCCATTTGGCTGGCCAAAAAACGGTTCCAAATCAAGGTATAAAGACGCAATTGGTCCCGCGACAGGAAGTCGGAAACCTTATAGGGCGTCAATTCCAAGGACGTCGGGCGAATGGCTTCGTGAGCATCCTGACTCGACTGCTTGGTCTTATAGACCCGCGGCTTTTCAGGGACGTATTCGGCACCGTAATTGGCCGTAATGAAATCCCGAGCTGCCTGGACCATGTCGTCGTTGATGCGGACCGAGTCGGTACGCATGTAGGTGATGAGGCCGACGTGGCCCTGATCGCCCATATCGAGGCCTTCATAGAGCTGCTGGGCCAGCATCATCGTCTTCTTGGCGCCGAAATTGAGCTTGCCGACGCATTCCTGCTGCATCGTCGACGTCGTAAACGGCGGTTGCGGCTGACGTTTACGCTTGCGTTTTTCGACTTTTACAATCTTATCGGGGTCCTGCGTTTCGCCGCGGCTTTCCCAACTGAGGTCGTGGGCGATGACCTGAGCATCCGTTTCATTCTGGATTTCAGCCTTCTTGCCGTCGATTTTCGTCAGTTCCGTCGGAAGGGTCAAGCCGTCTTCCGTCTGATACGTCCCGCTGACGGTCCAATATTCTTCAGGAACGAAGGCTTTGATGGCCTCTTCTCGTTCGCAGATTAAACGGACGGCAACGGACTGGACACGGCCGGCACTGAGGCCCTTACAGACCTTTTTCCAGAGCAACGGGCTTAATTTATAGCCCACGATGCGGTCCAAGATGCGGCGGGCCTGCTGGGCGTCGACCTTTTTGATATCAATGGCTTCCGGCTTCTTGATGGCTTCGAGAATCGCTTTTTTCGTGATTTCGTGGAACATGATGCGGCATTTGTCCTTCGGATTGATGTCCAGCAAATGGGCCAAATGCCAGGAAATGGCTTCGCCTTCGCGGTCCGGGTCAGTTGCCAGAAAGACTTTTTTCGAGCGGACGTATTCTTCCTGCAAGTCGTCGATGAGTTTGCGCTTATCCCACATGTTGGTATAGGTCGGCACGAAACCTTCTTCGATGTTGACGCCGAACTGGTTGCGCGGCAAGTCGCGCAGATGGCCGCGGCTGGCCATGACCTTATAGCCGCTGCCGAGGAACCGTTCGATGGTCTTGGCTTTCGCCGGCGATTCGACGATGACCAGGTTCTTGGCGTTTTTCGGAAGCTTGTCGAGTTTCTTCAGGGGTTCTTTCTTGGGAAGGTTTACCGTGCCGCGGATGACGGTCTTTTCACCGTCGGCCTTCTTTTTACGGCCCTTCTTCTTTTTTGAATCGTCTATGATAATCGTGCGTTTAATGGGAAATTCTAACATCTATGCTTAATCCTGCCTCTCGCTGTACACGAATCGTGAAAATCTATTTAAACTATTTTTCATAATACACTATTCGCCGCGACCTTTCAAGCGTCAGCCCCTTATATACATTATAATGGCGTAATGTCTTGGTAAAGAAATCCCCTTCTTTAGGCCAAATCTCCCTCTTTTCCGATTTTTTCGCCAACACGCTAAAAAGACAGCCTTGCAACCGAGTCGCAAAGACTGCCTTTCTGTTCCTTCCTATGGTATGATACGGAGAGGATGGAAGGAAAAATTATTTTCTTGTGGTTCCGATGTGGCCGAGGACGGCATCGGTCATGATCTTCGTATCGGCTTTTTTGAAGCCCTCTTTATAGAGGTCCGCCGTGCGCCAGCCCTCTTCGAGAGCAGCGTCGACAGCATCTTCGATAAGGGCTGCCCCTTCTTCTTCACCAAAGGAGTAACGCAGCAGCATGGCTGCTGATAAGATGGTGGCACAGGGATTGGCAATGCCCTTGCCTGCAATATCCGGCGCCGAGCCGTGGATCGGTTCGTAGAGGCTGGTCAATTCACCGATGGACGCCGACGGCATCATGCCGATGGAACCGCCGAGGACGGCCGCTTCGTCACTCAAGATATCGCCGAAGAGGTTGCCCGTGACGATGACGTCGAACTGTTTCGGGTTGAGGGCCAGCTGCATGGCGCAGTTGTCGACGTAAAAATGATTCAAGGCGACCGACGGATAATCTTTGGCCACGTCGATCATGGTGCGCCGCCACAGGCGGGACGTAGCCAGGACGTTGGCCTTATCGACGGAGGTCACCTTACCCCGCCGTTTTTGGGCGGCCTTCATAGCAAAGGTGCCGATGCGCTGTACTTCAGGGACGCTGTAATTTTCAAGGTCCCAGGCCCGTTCGACACCGTTATGGATTTCCGATTCGCAGCGGTCGCCAAAATAGATGCCGCCCACGAGTTCGCGGACGATGAGGACGTCGGTGCCGGTAACGATATCGGCCTTTAAAGGAGAATATTCCGCTAAGACCGGCGGAACCTTAACGGGACGCAGATTGACATAGAGACCGAGTGCTTTACGAAGGCCCAAGACAGCCTGTTCCGGCCGCAGGGTCGGTTCGACATCGTCCCATTGATCGCCGCCGACAGCGCCAAAGAGGATGGCATCAGCCTTTTTAGCCGCTTCCACCGTTTCCTTAGGAAGAGGCGTGCCGCAGGCGTCGTAAGCCGTACCGCCGGCCATCTGTCGTTCAAAGGTCAGGCCTATCCGGCAGACCTCGTCTACTTTTTGCAGCACCTTTACGGCGCTGGCCGTAATTTCTTCCCCGATGCCGTCGCCGGGGATGACGACGATGTGTTTACTCATGAGCCTCTGCCCCCTTGATATAATTGATTAAGCCGCCGGCTGCGGCAATGTCCTGAATGAAGCCCGGCAGGGGTCGTGCCTGAAAAGTATCCCCCGTCGTCACATCGACGATCGATCCTTTGGCTATATCTACTTCGACGACGTCGCCGGCCTTGATGGCCTTTACGGCATCGCCGATTTCAAGGACCGGCAGGCCGACGTTAATGGCGTTGCGGTAAAAGATGCGGGCAAAGCTGGCGGCGATGATGACCGGAATGCCCGAGGCTTTAATGGCAATGGGAGCGTGTTCTCGCGACGAGCCGCAGCCAAAGTTGTGGCCGCCGACCATGATGTCGCCTTGCTGCACCTTTCCGGCAAAGGTTTCGTCGATGTCGACCATGCAGTGGGACGCCAATTCTTTCGGATCAAAACTATTTAAATAGCGGGCCGGAATAATGACATCCGTATCAATATTGTCGCCGTAGCGCCATACTTTTCCTTCTAAAACCATCTTATCGTACCTCCTTGGGAGCGGCAATCCTGCCGAGAATGGCACTGGCTGCCGCAACCTGCGGACCTGCCAGATAGACTTCACTGTCGACGTGGCCCATGCGGCCGCGGAAATTCCGGTTCGTCGTCGAAACGCAGCGTTCACCGGCGGCGAGGATGCCCATGTAACCGCCAAGACAGGGCCCGCAGGTCGGCGTCGATACAGCGCAGCCTGCTGTAATGAACGTTTCAATATAGCCTTTTTTCATGGCCTCCATGTAGACCGACTGGCTGCCGGGAATGACGATGCAGCGGACGTCGGGATGAACGCTGCGGCCTTTAAAGATTTCGGCGGCAATGCGCAGGTCTTCTAAGCGGCCGTTAGTGCAGGAGCCGATGACGACTTGGTCGATCTTGATGTCACCAAAGGTACCGACGACCTTGGTATTTTCCGGCAGATGCGGAAAGGCGACGACAGGCTGTAATTTCGACAAGTCCAGGTCTACGGTCCGGCAGTACTTGGCGTCATCGTCGGCCGTAACGGCTTCATAGCCGTCTGGGAAGCGCCCCTTTTCATAGGCCATGGTCTGTTCATCGACGGGGAAAATACCATTTTTGGCGCCCCCTTCAATGGCCATGTTAGAAATGGTAAAGCGGTCGGTCATGTCGAGAGAAGCTACACCGGGTCCCGTAAATTCTAAGGACTTATAGAGAGCGCCGTCGACACCGATCATACCGATAAGGGTCAGCATGACGTCTTTCCCGGTGATATCTTCCGGTTTTTCGCCGGTCAGGCGGACCTGAATGGCATCGGGGACCTTAAACCAAGCCTTACCGGTGGCCATGGCGACGCCGAGGTCCGTCGAACCGACGCCTGTCGAAAAGCCGCCCAGGGCCCCGTACGTGCAGGTATGGGAGTCGGCACCGACGGTCACCATCCCCGGTCCGACGATACCCTGTTCCGGCAAAAGGACGTGTTCGATACCGACGCGGCCGACTTCAAAGTAATGGACGATGCCGTTTTCTTTGGCAAAGTCGCGGACGATCTTAGCCAGCCCTGCCGATTTGATGTCCTTATTAGGCGTAAAATGGTCAGGCACCAAGGCGATTTTCGTCTTATCAAAGACGGGGCGACCGATTTTCTTAAATTCGGCAATGGCCGGCGGCGCCGTAATATCATTGGCCAGTACCATATCGACGTTACAAACAATTAAGTCGCCAGGCTCTACGGCCGGCACGCCGGCATGTTTGGCTAAAATCTTTTGGGTCATAGTCATTCCCATAATCTATTCCACTCCTTACAAATCCTGTTTTCGGGAAACGCAGCCGTTTCGAGAAAGGATGAATTTTCAAAAAACGATACTTCGTAAAAATGGTCAATGTTGGCTGGCAGCCGCCTTAAAGGCAGCTACTTCTGTTGGGGCCGAGGCGAAATGGCGAAAGCGAACGCGCTGATCCATGCCTTCCATGCGATTGACAGCCGTCACGAAGGCCCGAATGGAGGCCGTCATCGTATCGGTATCGATACCGGCGCCCCACGTCGTCTGCCCTTTTTTATCAGTCAGGCCGAAGTAGGCAATGCCTCTCGAATCGGAATCACCGTCGAGGTCATGTTCGCTGTAGACGAGGTTTTCAAACTCGATGCCGTAGGCCTTACAGATGGCGTTGCTGACGGCATTTAATTGGCCGTTGCCGTCGCCTTGGAGGACGATTTCTTCGCCATTGGCCCGGACCAGGACCGTACCGATCCAGCGGTTGCCCTTCTTCTGCAGGGAAAAGTCTTCGACTTTCAGCGGGCTTTCCGTATTGAGATAATGTTTCTGGAATACGTCGTAAATTTCATGAGGCTTCAATTCCTGATGAGCGTGGTCGGACACTTCTTTGACAAAGTAACTGAAATCTTCGCGCATCTTCTTCGGCATGGCAATGCCATAATGCTGCTCCATGATAAAGCCGATGCCGCCCTTGCCGGACTGGCTGTTGATGCGGATGACGTCGGCATCATAGGTCCGGCCGATATCGTGGGGATCGATGTAGAGGTAGGGACAGTTCCAGTATGGCTGATGCTGTTCGGCCCGATAATGCATGCCTTTGGCAATGGCATCCTGATGAGATCCCGAGAAGGCGGCAAAGACCAGTTTCCCGGCGTAAGGCTGACGAGGATGGACTTCCATGCGTGTCACCCGTTCATACGTATCGACGAGGTCTGTCATGTGAGAAAAATCGAGGCCCGGATCGACGCCCAGAGCGTACATGTTCATGCCGATGGTCACGATATCGGCGTTGCCTGTCCGTTCGCCGTTGCCAAATAAAGTGCCTTCCACGCGGTCAGCGCCGGCCAGGATGGCCATTTCGGCATCGGCCACGCCGGTCCCCCGATCGTTATGGGGATGAACCGACAAGACGACGTTGTCGCGGTATTTCAGGTTCTGCGAGATATAGGCGATTTGCGAGGCAAAGACGTGAGGCATGGACATCTGCACCGTCGACGGCAAATTGATGATGGCCTTGCAGTCCGCCGTCGGCTGCCAAACGTCGAGGACGGCGTTGCAAACGTCGAGGGCGTATTCCGGTTCGGTACCGGTAAAGCTTTCCGGCGAATATTCGAAGCGGTAGTCGGCGCCGGCTTCTTCCGTCAGTTTTTTCAGCAAGGCCGCCCCTTCGACGGCAATCTGCTTGATTTCTTCCTTCGATTTATGGAAGACCTGCTGGCGCTGGGCAAAGGACGTCGAGTTATAGACGTGAACGATGGCATGCTTAACGCCCTTCAAGGCTTCAAAGGTCCGGCGGATGATGTGCTCCCGCGCCTGGGTCAGGACTTGGACGGTGACGTCGTCGGGAATCAAATTATGATCGACTAAGTAGCGCAGGAATTCGAATTCCGTTTCCGATGCTGCCGGGAAGCCGACTTCGATTTCCTTAAAGCCCATGGCGACCAAGACCTTGTAAAATTCAACTTTTTCTTCTAAACTCATAGGGATGATAAGGGCCTGATTACCGTCGCGCAAGTCGACGCTGCACCAGATTGGTGCCTGTTCCGGGTATTCCCGCTGCGTCCAAGACATATCGACGACGGGCGGCATAAAATAACCTTTTTGATAATGTTCTACGTGTTCCATGGTCATCACTCCTATGATTATGAAATAAATTAAAAACAACTCATTACACAATCAAAATAAAAAAAATCTTCCACCTCCAAAGAGACGAAAGATTTCACTTGCGCGTTACCACTCTAATTCCTATGCTTCCATAGGCACTCTACAGGTACGGACTTTAGGTCGATACCCTCCTGTCTGTTAACGGCCAGGCCCCGGCTCCACCTACTCCTTTGGTTTCAGCGAGCTGCTTAGAGAGGAGTTCCGTTCCATGCCGCTGCTGCCTCGCACCTGCCGACAGCTCTCTGTAAGCTTTCTGGAACCTACTAGTTCTCTTCAACGCATTTTTATTTTGGATTGTTTTGTTGATGGTTCGTATCTTACCACCATCATGACTGTTTGGCAAGGCTTTTTTCAAAATATTTTAAGGTTAAACGTCAAACTTATGTTAATAATTTCTAAATTATTCTAGTTTAACGTTTATCTTGAAGTGAGTTGCTTAAAAGGCACCTTCCCGTCCGGAAACAAGACCGGCCCTATCTTTTTTCAATCATTAATGCTATAATAAATAAGTTACACAACAAGGAGGAAGTACATGTTAGAGAAATTCCAAAATTTAAATATCAGCGAAGTCATTATCCGTGCCCTGAACGAAATGGGTTTTGAAGAACCGACGCCGATCCAGTCCGAATCGATTCCCGTCGCCATGAGCGGCTCCGACATGATTGGCCAGGCCCAGACCGGTACCGGTAAGACCGCTGCCTACGGCATTCCTGTCCTGGAAAAAATATTGAAGGCCGAACCTTCCAAAGAAATTCAGACCGTCGTCTTATCCCCGACCCGTGAACTTGCCATGCAGGTCGCCGAAGAACTGAACCACTTGGCTCAATTCACCAACATTCAGGCCCTGCCTATTTACGGCGGTCAAGATATGGAACGCCAGCTGCGCCGCCTGCGGAAAAGCCCGCAGATCATCGTCGCCACCCCGGGGCGCCTCATCGACCATATGAAGCGCGGCACCATCGACTTGAGCCACATTGCGACCATCGTCCTCGACGAAGCCGATGAAATGCTGGACATGGGCTTTATCGATGACATCAACCTCATCATGGCAGCGACGCCCAACACGCGCCAGACCCTGCTCTTCTCGGCTACCATGCCGAAACCGATCCGACAGTTGGCCGAAACCTTCCTTCACGATCCCCTCATGATTCGCATGAAGACCAAAGAAGTCACCATGGACCTCATCGAACAGTCTTACATCGAAGTACCGGATCGCCAGAAGTTCGACATCCTCTGCCGTCTCCTCGACCTGCAGGAACCGGATTTGGCCATCATCTTCGTCCGCACCAAACGCCGCGTCGACGAAGTCTCAGAAGCCTTAAAGAAACGCGGCTACTCGTCGGAAGGCATCCACGGCGACCTGACTCAGGCTAAGCGCGACACCGTCATCCGCCAGTTCCGTGAAAAGACCATCGATATCTTGGTCGCTACCGACGTCGCCGCCCGCGGCCTCGATATCAGCGGTGTAACCCACGTCTTCAACTACGACCTGCCCCAGGACCCGGAAAGCTACGTCCATCGCGTCGGCCGTACCGGTCGTGCCGGTCAGAGCGGCGAAGCTACGACCTTCGTCATCCCCCGTGAAATGGAACACCTGCGCACTATCGAACGCCTCATTAAGCGCAGCATCGCCCGCCGCAAAGCACCGACCTTCTCCGAAGCCTTAGAAGGCGCCCAGCAGGCAGCCATCCGCAACCTGGCCGCTACCGCAGAAGAAGGCAATTTCGGCAGCTACAAAGAAAATGCCGAAGAACTCCTGGCAAACTACGACTCGGCGTCCCTCGTCGCAGCCGCTATCAAGCTGCTCACGAAAGAACCGGACACGACGCCCGTCAAGATTACCGAAGAAGCCCCCCTCCGCGTCCATCGCAGCCGCCAGGGGAAAAATAACCGCGACCGCAACTATCGCCGTAACGACCGCAATCGGAAAGATCGCCGCAACGGAAAAGACGACGGCCAAGAACGAGGTGAACGCCGTCGTCACTTCGCTCCGAAAAACCGCGACTCCAATAACCACGGCACCTTCCGTAACAACCAGCGCTCCGAAAAAAAACAACATAAAGAACCGAATCGCTCCGTATTCAAACCTTACTTCAAGGACTGATTCGAGCATAGAAATGCCCTCCCTACCGATGTAGAGAGGGCATTCTTTTTGCCATTTTCGATCCACGCACCCATGGAGGGTGCGACGCCAGTAACCTGACTATCATCCATCCCTTTACGAGTTTCAATCCACGCACCTATGAAGGGTGCGACCACTGTCATACTTGGTATCGTGCCCGGGGTTAAGGTTTCAATCCACGCACCCATGAAGGGTGCGACTCAGCGACAACAGGTTCAAGCCTGATGCCGGCCTGTTTCAATCCACGCACCCATGGAAGGTGCGACGATATCGTGTGTACGGCACTCATTAAGGTAAGTGTTTCAATCCACGCACCCATGGAGGGTGCGACCTTGGCCATGGAAGTCAAGGACGTACTCACCGAGTTTCAATCCACGCACCCATGAAGGGTGCGACTACGTACGCCCTTTGATTTGTGCTCTGCATCAGTTGTTTCAATCCACGCACCCATGAAGGGTGCGACAACGATGCAGGCGGATACGATCAACGAGTGGGCGTTTCAATCCACGCACCCATGAAGGGTGCGACATACCGCTCATCCCTTTTAAGGCGAATGAAGACGTTTCAATCCACGCACCCATGAAGGGTGCGACCCCGGTGCTTGTTCCGTCCGAGTTTGTTTCAGATGGGTTTCAATCCACGCATCCATGAAGGGTGCGACCCCTGGAACAGTTGCAAGGATCGTGGTGCATCGTTTCAATCCACGCACCCATGAAGGGTGCGACATCTCGACGATAATTTCTTCGACGCAGGACTGATAGTTTCAATCCACGCACCCATGAAGGGTGCGACGGCCCAGGATACGTATTCCAGTGTCCTATTGCTGTTTCAATCCACGCACCCATGAAGGGTGCGACGGCTTGCCCGATGTAAGCGTAACGTTAGTGGAGCGTTTCAATCCACGCACCCATGAAGGGTGCGACAGGACGCCCTCGAGGCCCGCGTCGAGGATACCGAGTTTCAATCCACGCACCCATGAAGGGTGCGACCATCGCACAGAAAGATCCGCTTACGACCGATAACTGGTTTCAATCCACGCACCCATGAAGGGTGCGACTGCCGGCTGCGTCGACTCTTTTGACACCTCGCGTCGTTTCAATCCACGCACCCATGAAAAGTGCGACCGGCATCCCGTTGATTTCTATTTCATCTACTTCGTTTCAATCCACGCGCCCCTTGCGGAGCGCGACCTTTTCAATGAGCCATCTGCTGCCATCTCAAGGAGTTTCAATCCACGCACTCCGAAGAGTGCGACTATGGTTATACAGCACACAACCAATGCCATTGCTGTTTCAATCCACGCACTCCGAAGAGTGCGACCTGGCTGGAAGAGCTTGACCAGTTTAGCGGCATGGTTTCAATCCACGCACTCCGAAGAGTGCGACTCCGCAGCTGTAGCCGTCGTATCGCTCACCTCGCGTTTCAATCCACGCACTCCGAAGAGTGCGACACAGGCTAAGATTAACGCCGGACTGACGACGCTGTTTCAATCCACGCACTCCGAAGAGTGCGACGAGCTACTATGCAGCCGGAACCGCGTTGTTGGAAGTTTCAATCCACGCACTCCGAAGAGTGCGACAGCAAAAGGACGTTTTTACCGTCACTTTTGTTTGCATCTATGGGGACATAGTCCCACAGATGCGATTTATTCTTACTCATGCAGGGATTCGCTCAAATTTTCCCTGCTTTCATCATGGTTTTTAATCGGCAAAAAGGATGTTCACTACGCATTGGCACTGCGTACGTTTTCACGACATGCTTTCCGTCATAGATTTATATGACTTCCTATGCTCCGAGCATCCCCGGGGTCAATGGTTATTTCCCGGTACTTTTAATTTCATTATAGCACCATTTTACTTAAAACCATAATCTCGTTCCTTCACTCCCCCGCACCATAACGCCGTTACCACTGCAGCTTGACAGTTCCTTTTCAAGAACATATAATATTGCCAAATCCGTTAATAGCGTCCTTGGTAGTAAGTCCTCCCGTTATAGGGAATGTGCCGAATCCAAGGACTTTTTTTATTTAGTCAATTCCCCTTTATAAAAATCATCTTTAAAAACGGATATGCCTTCATTCAAACAACTTTGCGAAAAGGAAATCCCCGCTATTTATCTTTACATCGTAACGTTAATTTATTTATATTTTCCTTATTTAGCTTTATAATAGTGGTAAAAGGAGTTGATTTATATGGCTGAAACGAAAACATTGAATCTCCGTGTCGATGCCGATTTGAAGCATCAGGCTGAAAGGATTTTTTCTGATTTAGGTATCCCGACATCTACGGCAATCAATATGTTTCTTCGCGCAGTCGTCCGCTATGGCGGCATTCCCTTCGACCTTCGGATTTCTCCCAATGAACTTGAAACGCTGAAAGCCGTCGATAACGTAACCCAACCGCAATCTTAGCACGACCTATGATTCCGTTAAAGATACCATGGATGCACTAAGCGGTTCCTCGACAACGCCGAGGAAATGAAAGAAAATATGCTGGAATTAGCACGGTATGCGACATCCGAGGACGTCAAATTCAGAGCGACGAAAGATATCCTCGACCGTGCAGGGCTTAATCCGATTAATAAAAATCAGACGGAATCCGCGAAGTACGTATCTATTGAGTCAAGGTTCAGCCGTGACGCTTTAGAGCGATACAGCGAAGAAGTCAAAAAAAAAGAGGCCGGGGAATAACCCCGGCCTTTTATTATTTCTTACTGGGGAAAAGTCCAAAAAAAAGACAAACCACCCATAATAATAGCAAGTGCATTGAGGCTGGTAAAGCCCACCAAATAGGAATGTTTATATCTCTCAATCTCCTTATCAATAGGGAAACTACGCTAACATAAGAAATCCAAAAAACCGGGACTAGAAACTCGTACCCACTAACTCCGTTAATGAAGCTTTTAATTATCCCGGGGAGTAAAAGGCTATACCCAACTATATGTTTTGAATAAACAAAGCTTGTTGCGTGAATGATTATCATTGGTATAATGATTAGCCAATAAGTTTTCCTATCTATTGTCCCCGAAAAACTGATTATTTTATTGAATATATCTTTCATAATACCCCTTTCATATCAAGTTCTTTTACAAACGACCTCATCCCCTGCTGTTCTTCAATAGACTTCTGACAATATAGGTTGTAAACCACAACGTCCCGCGTTTGAGAGATTCTATGAACCCTGTCTTGAGCCTGTTTAGATACTGATGGGCTCCAAAGATACTCTAAGAATACCGCCACCCGGCTACTTGTTAAGGTAAGGCCGGTAGCCGAGGCTTGCAGGGAACATAGAATCAAAGGTACTTCTCCTTTTTGGAATCTCTCTACCGCGTCGTTACGGTCCTCTACGGACTGACCTCCGTAAATCTGCACGGAGTCTTTAAACGTTTCTTTTAGCCGGGCCATTAAACTACGATGGTGGAGGAATACCACGGGACGTTCCCCTTTTTCAAGAAGGTTAGTAATAAATTTAACCGCGTGAGGGAATTTCACCCGGTTGACCGTCCGGAGCTGGGCCTCGATTTCCTGCAATGAATCGGCGTAAGGTTGCTTACATTCCACCATTGGAACGTCAACAATAGACTTTTTAGGAAGGCCGATACCTACTTCTTTTTTTGTCCGTCTAATAATATAAGGTTTCAACTTCCTTTTTAGTTCTTCTTTATTGGAGGCCCCGGTATAGTCCCACCCGTACCCAGTGAAATACGGGTCACAATACCTTTTGTAGAATCCTTCATAGCCTCCAAACAAGGGGAGGACCCCCAAAATATCAAGTAATGGGGCTAAGTCACAAGGCCCCGATACCATGGGAGTCCCGGTGAGAAGAAATTTCTTTTCAGTTCTCGCGGCAATCCGTTCAGCATAGTAAAACCGCTGGGACTTCGGGTTTTTGAGATAATGGGCCTCATCAAAGATTACCGTCCCGATAAGGCCCTTTTCTGCTGGCTCCACAAAGTTCTTTAGTCTTTCATAGTTCGTGATTATGTGAGGCCCGCATTGAATTTTGTCCAACTCTTGTTTAAAAGGCCAGCCGCTCCACTCTACTATTTCTTTTTGCCAGTTCTTCTTTAGGGAGGCAGGGCAGACAACAAGAATCTTCTTCTTTCCTGCATACCCTACCCAAGTGTCACGAGTAGCTTTTAAGATGGTGGCCGTTTTCCCGAGACCCATTTCGTCGGCCAAGATTAACTGATAGGACTTCTTTATTCTTTCTACCGCCTCCTTTTGATGGGGCTTTAATTCAAAACCCATAAAGTATACCTCCTTCCGTGTCTATTTTGTGTTTTAAACGTGTTATTTCCTGTATACAGTATATCATACTATTCACCATCAATGATAGACGGGGAACCCTCAAAGGTGTTCCCAATCACGACGAAGGTGTCCTCCATTAATTATTCAAAAAAGAGCAGCAACTCCTTAAGCTACTGCTCTTGATTTATTCTAGCCAGTATGAACATTGTCCGCCTCACGTTAACCCGCCTCTTATCCGAGGACCGCTTCCAATGCCTCACATTTCAAGGCAATCATTTTTTCAACGTTCCTTCGATAATCGTCGATGATCCATCCCAGGACTTCTTCGTAATATTCATCCATATCCATCAGGTAGATGGTGTCCAGAATGTCCTTTTTAAAGTCGTTTCCCATACCGATATCGTAGTCATAGCAATACCGGGTTACGTTGTGCAGCACGCCTTTGAAGATCCGGCCGGCTTCCACTCGTTCCATATCGTCGGTATCGATACACCTTTTATACCAGGCTTCATTGGCATAGGGGTCCTGCCTCATTTTCCGGTCGACCTTGGCGCCCCATTTGATGGGATTATAGTCTTTGAAGCTATCGATATATTGCGTCGGCAGTACATTCCAGGTGCAAAAATCTTCCGGCAGGTCACGATCTCCCAAGGCGTCGGCTACGCGGTCTGCCGTGTCCTGCAAAATGGCCTCGAACTGTTTATTCCACTTGGCATACATCCCTTGTTCCGACCCATCGAAGAAGGGGGCAATTTTATCGGCCCCGTATTGACTGAGGACTTCCATGGCATATTGCTCGATGCGGCCGTAATTTCTCCGATAAAACTCGTTCCACGCGGCATCGCGTGCGGCCGAACTGCTCTTATATTCATAATAATGAGTCCCGTCTAAGTAATCGTAGTCGATATCGAAGGCATATTTTTCCTTGTCAAAGTCATAGTCGGAAGACGTCGGACTGGGAATCTCAATACTCGATAAGGCCTTCTTCAACTGTTCGACAATCGCCTGTGTTCCCACGTCGCGTAAGGATGTTGCCTGAATGTCGCGGAGCTCAATGGCCTGTTCCGGACAGAGTTCGACCATTTCCTGAGCCGCTGCGAGAACCTTTGGGTCCTCGATCTTCCCGTTATGTTTTACGCGGGCCTTGCCGTCCGAGCCTTCGGCAATATAGTCCGAAAAAGCAATGCACGTCCCGCATCCCGTGCATTTTTCCGCATCGATTCTTAATCGTTTCATCGTCGTCATCTCCTTAACCGATCTTTTTCACAGCCGCTGCGTATGCCTTTCCCAATCGAACGGTCGTCATAATTTCTTGGGCAAGCCGCCCGTCCCTCGTCACCACCGGCGCATCGACAATTTTTTTCAAAGCATCGACTACATTCATGCAGGTCATCAAAACGTCCCGATTGGCTCGAGTGTAGCGATTCGGGTCACTACCTCGTTCTTCGATCAAGGCCTCAGAAGTCCGAATCGTTTTGGCCAGCAGTAAATTCAGCCCGGCGATGACCGAAGAAATCGTTTCACACTGACCGATCATGATATCGATGGCTTTGGCGATATTTTCCGCCTGCGCGTAGACCACGCCTGCCGCCCGCAGCTGCTTCACCGACTCCGCGCGAAACTGCTCGGCATCGTCTAACAGCGACCGGCCCAACCCGCCTTTCAAGAGGGACATCATGACCTCGGAATCGGTGAATTGGCCCTTGGGAATGATGGCCATCCGCTGCAGACAGTCGACGTAGTCTTTTTTCAAAGGGATAAGGACTAATTCCCCCTTCCGGTTCTCGGCTTGGAAATCGATTTCGATGATTTTCTGATAGAGATCCACAAAGCGGCGAAAATTAGAAAGGGTCCCCCATTTTCGTTGAACGATGCGCTCTAAGGCGGCCTCTAATTCCTGCGATTTCTGCCTCACCAACAGCCGGGCCTCCGTTTCTCGTTGAAAGGCCTTCATCATGCGTCGCCGCGAATCTTCGTCCATGTTGCAGGCCTTATTCAAGTCATAAATAAATTTCCCTACCACCAGTGCCGCGATGGGCCACATGGCTTCCGCCTCCTTTTTATCATGCCCTTCAAGCTAAAGGATAAAGCCTTTTCGATCCTTGGAATCAAAATATCGATCAAAGGCGTCTCGATTCCTAAAGCAACATTCCTCGTCAAAATAATCCAAGATTCGATCCAATCCGGCAAAAATCTCATCGACATCGTCGGCTAAGGCCGATTCCAACATCTGCTCAAATCCCGAATAGAAAGCCTCATGTTGGCGCCCCTTTTCCGCTTCATCCACGGCGTCCAACCATTTCTCCAACTCTGCCAGCACGACTTCCATGGCCTCCGTCAAGCGCTGAAAGGAAGCCAAATCTTCTTCAGACGCGGTTTCCACGAAATCATGAATCGCAGCCACAAGATTTTCCATTAAGTCGTCCTCTGCACCGCGCTCCATGCCGGCGTCATGAAAGTTCCCGTCGAGAACCTTCAAATGGCCTTCACGCGGCTGCCCACTCCCATCCGAAGTACGCTCTTTCGTATCTCCAACGATATGCATGGTAACCATCTCCCCCTGTGTCTCGTCAGTCCCATCCAAAGGAATATGTTTCTTCCGTTCCATATCCATAGAATCACCTCATCTCAAAATACAACCTTTGCCAATGAGCCCCCATGCGCCAGCCTCTCGATCCCCATCGCACCTCTCAATAATCGGTAGCCGCATCATCGCCGACGCCGAAAGGACTCGCTCCTTTCTTTCAATTATACAGAACTGCTCTGACAGAATATGTCATGGCTCACAAAAATTATCTTGCCTCCTATACATCCCGTTTCTCCCGGTCCCATAAGGCATTCGCCCCTCATCGGGTGCAAAAAAAGACTTGCCCTTCAAAAGGCAAGTCCTTTTCCTTTTTAGATCCCTCATATCCGATTTTTTGTTTCCATCCACACGCCTCAAGAGGCGCGACGTTGCCCTATGGGTCATTGACCACCTAGACAGTGTTTCAATCCACGTCCCCTTGAGGAGCACGACGTGGACCCTTCCCATATCCGCCAAGACAATCCCGCGTTTCAATCCATGTGCCCATAGAGACACGACATGATATCGTTGACCTTATCGAGTTCCAGTATTGGTTTCAATCCACGCGTTCCATGAGAGGCACGACATTATTTCAGCTGCGACGGCAAATTTGTCTGTTGGTTTCAACCCACGCGCCCCATGCGAGGCGCGACCATGGCTTGTAGCTCACCGATAACCACCGAGCCATTTCAATCCACGCACCTCAATACGAGGCGCGACATACGATTTCAAATCATCGGCGCAGAAAGTCCGAGTCTCATCTTTCATCCGATGACGAGAGTTCTATGAGGGCCTCTTTCAAAAAATCCAGTGCCGGACTTGAAAAGTCGAAACACTGTGCGCGAGCAGCTTCCCCAATCTTCAATCCTACGAAGCGATCGGTTCCCGAAAAATAGGCATGCAATTTATTTTTATGGGTTGTCCGCAAAGAGATTCCCCGTTCATGTTCTACTGTCTCTAAATAAGCATTCGATAAGGTCAACAAAGACTCCCCTGAAAATTCATTAGGATTTTCTTTTAAAATCTGGCAGCACAGGTCTTCTAAAGTGCCGTCACAAAAGTCTCCCTCCGTATTTTTACCCGGCAAGAGGACAAAGCCGAAGCGTATGCCGTCAGGATTTTGAACAAATTGCCCGTCTAGCTGAATATCAATCCCGAAAGCCTCATTCATATGGTGCTGCAAGGATTGCGCTGCACCACCGGCATCGGATTCAGCATCTCGTATAATCAGAAAACCTCGCATACGATCATAATGCTCTACGGAGTGGAGGACACGCAGCTTCTTTTGCAATTCTTCATTTCCGCCCAAATTGATAATATTGAAGGTATCCGAAACCACTTTGCCTTCAACAAGATGGGACACATAGCAGCGCAAAAAAAGCTCTTCATCCCGTCCTTCACACAAGATGACATAGGGAATCTTCGGTATAAGTTTTATGGAGTCGCCCTTTTTAGGCATATCACCGCACCTCCAATTCCGCATCTAGTGCCACTTCCAGTTCATAACCGGAGAAGGCATAGGCTTTTCGCCCTTTGTCAGAAACGCTGAGACGCTGATAGCACAGGGAATCCAACTGATTCAACTCTTTCATCACCGCCACCGACTGTCGCAAAATATCGTCATTATGTGTCGTAATCACCAGCTGGCAATGAATGCGTAAAGCCGCTTCGTACAGGGTACTCAATACCTTCGGATAGACGCTGTAATGGAATCCGTTTTCGATTTCATCGAGCAAAACCATCCCACGGGAGCCGTTCAAGATGAGCAGCAGCAAATGAAGGACCTTATTAATCCCATCACCCATATAAGTAATCGGCATTTTCATCCCATCAGTTAAAGCAACATACACATAAGGAATGCTGTTTTCTACCAAGGTCATAATGTCCGAAATCCGTTCATCAAATAGGCGTAAGACGTCTAACAAATCGTCTTTCCGTCCATCTAAGATAAATTTACTGACCCCTTCAGCAACCGCTTCAGTATCCAGCATATATATGTTTTTATAAAAGCTCACTCTCGTCAAAGATACGTAATCGTTCTTTGGGCTATCAGAAAGAAGAACATGACGGATCTGTCCGTTTTCAAAGGAAAACCGTCCCTGAATGGTCAAATTTTCCATAGTATAAGTATACTCCAAGGCAAAAAAATGGCGTTTCAAGTCCTGCGGCACATAGCTTTGCTTGAAAAGATCGGCCACCGTCCCATTCTTAATGTCCAGTCTGATATTTTCATCGGGAACCTTCTTCATCGTCAATAAAGATTTTACGCCACAATCTTGTTCTACCTCTAAAGAAAGTTCATCCGTCTTTTCAAAATTGAAAAACAAGGGATTCCAAATTCGTTCCGGTGTCGACGGTAACTGGCCATTAAGGCTGCGGCTAGAGGCCAATACTGGATAAATCCCCACATTCCAATAACCCACGGCAAAAAAAATCGCTTCCAAAATCGCGGACTTCCCAGAGTTATTCCGTCCGCCCAACAGCGTAATCGGTGCCAATTTAGTAACCGACAAATCCTGAAAACACCGGAAGTTATGTATGTTCAATGTTGTAATCATGTTTTCACCTGCTTCCATATTAACTTTCCCGTAGTGATGATGCTATTATATTTATTTTAACATATTATGATACGCTTTTAGCATAATTTTCTAGTTTTATGTGGGTACATTTTTTTCGAGTTTATACATATGTGTTTATAATCGCTATCACGCTCTTCCCTCAAGATTATTATCCATCCCCTATGCGATGACTAATGACAACTGATGGATTCACTCATCCTGCCGATCTATTGCATAGCAAATTATTTACTAACCCGTATTTATTTCCACCTTAGATTTAATAACTACAACATATATTAAAATATAATTGAACTACATAACTTCATGGCATATATCAATGGCGTCGCTAGCTTCTCATTTCGTGCCTAAAGCCTATCTTGCCTCCTATACATCCCATTTCTCCCGGTCCCATAAGGCATTCGCCCCTCATCGGGCGCAAAAAAAGACTCGTCTTCAAAGTGAACCACCCCTAAAAGTTAGATTTTTAGGTCCAACTTTAAGAGGCCGTTCAAAAAGACAAGTCCCTTTATACTCTGTCATCCCTTATTCGTTTTCATATAAGCACCTCTCACGAGGGACGTCCCGGCTTATTTTGACGCACAAGAGGCGATAATCAGGCAGATAACTGCAAAAGCAACCACTCGCGAAAGCCAAGGCTTTCTTTTTGGTTCATCGGGTAAGCCTTTAAAATTGGGATCTTTCACTTGAGCCAATAATCGCCTGACTTTCTCACCATCCGCATCGTCAGGATCAACTAAGGTTAAGGCTCTTTCTAAAAAAGGAATGGCTTGCTTCTTGTCGTGGGTATACGTATAAGCAATGCCAAACTGATAGTAGACCCAAAAAGCGGGCTTCAAATATTCCATTCTTTTATGCGACGATTTTTCTATATATTCAATAAACTGGTCCTCCTCGCGAAGGAACATGCCAAAAAAGTCCTTTAGCGAGCTCTGATTGCTCTCTTCATTCCCCGCTTCAAATTGAAAATTGTCGGCAAACACTTTTAACAGCCATGCGGCATGATTATGCAAGTCCTCAGCGTAGGCGTTAACGCAGTACTCTTCTTCGTTGTCAAGAAACACCTCATTTTCAAAGGGGTCACCAACTTCCAACAGGAAGTCATAGGTCTCACGTTGATATGGATCGGCCAGTTTACCATAGGCCTCCTGCAGCAAGGCCATCTTTTTTTCTGCCTCAGCCAGGGGAAGAGAGGTCGTATCGGGATGATACTTTTTGGCTAAGGCAAGATAGGCCCGGTGAATCTCTTCCATGGACGCCTTGGGGTCAACACCTAAAAGCTCGTAATAATTCTCCATATAATCAGACATGCCGAGTAACACCTTCTTTCGAACAAAAAGACGATTGACTTACCCCCTTCTATAAGCCTGAATACGATTCCCCGCTTCCAAAAATGCCCCTATCTCAAGCGCTGTTTTTTACCTTCTTATAGCCCCTGGTACTCAAATACCCGATCCCCAAAATCACGCCAATTTTTACTGCCGTTTTTACGATCTTAGGCAGCATAAATCCAAACCCAAAACCGATCATCCGACGCATCGTTATCTTCTTCATCAGCTTCACCTTCCTATGGTTGAAAAAAAATGGTCTCCTAATTATCGCGATTACAGGAATAGTCATTGCGTAACGAAAAGAAAATTGAGGCCCCAAACGTCCCCGTCAGAAAGTATTTCCGCTTCCCCTTAATATGATTCAGAACATCCTTTTATGGGTTTTAAAATACCCGCCTTCCTCAGTCCTAGAAATCCGCTCACAGTCTGCCATTCACACCTTGCCGAATACACATCATCAAAGGCACCTTCACTTTTTCTTTCGCATTCCCGGACAGTTCGGCCGCCGGCCCACCGCAGCCATTGGAAATCTTATGTTCCTTTCACCTAAGAAAGGTGCATCTCGGCTAAGGCCTGCCGTACGAGTTCCTGCAGTTCTTCATCGAACTCGTAATCCATGGCTGCTTTTTTATACCATTTTATGGCTTGTTCACAATCTTGTTCGACGCCGGTACCGTGACGATAACAGTTGCCCAACTGACAGGCTGCCCAAGGGTTGAGGAATTCACGTTCCACCGCTTTTCGATACCAGGCGACGGCTTTTCCATAGTCTTGTTCGACGCCTTCTCCGTGATAATAACAGTTCCCTAAATGATATTGTGCCACATCATAACCTTGGTCGGCTGCTTTTTGGTACCAGGCTGCAGCTTTCCGGTAATCCTGCTCGACGCCCTTCCCTTCATAATAGCAGAGCCCTAACTGATTCTGCGCACTGTCATGGCCTTGGTCCGCTGCCTTTTGGAACCAAGAAAAGGCCTGTTCGTAATCGCTGCCGCACATTTGTCCCAAAGTGAATTGTGCGCCGGGACTTCCCAGGTCAACGGCCTCCCGATAGAAATAAGCGTACCATTTAGCATACATCCAGTCCTGCGGAGTCTCATACCGGCCGCAGAAGGACTCACCGACATCATCTCGCCACAACGCAATTTCAGCAGCATCGTCGATCGTATGGAGCCTCAAAAAAAGGGTGAACGGCTCCTGGGAAGACGAAATCTCTTTGGCCATCTCGCGATTACAGGGAAAATAGATGCGGGTATCGGCCAACCATAAATTTTCAAAAATCGGTCTTGCATAATCGCAAAAATCCCAAACATAAAAGGGCAGCATCTCCGCCTCGGCATCATAGTCATCCGGGACGGCCTTAGCGCAGCCAAAGGGCAGCAAGGGCATGCGGCTGATCCTTTCATCATAGGCCGCCTCCGTTTCATAAGGAAATGGATCCCAACAGAGAGGCTGCACGGCAATCAACTCGTCGCCATGCTTCAGATACACCCGGCTGTAATCACAGCAGACCTCATCGTCATAAATCATCAACTTTGCCACCAAATCCCCGTCGATGACCGTATCATCGCTCACGCCGGTCACATAAAACGCTTCGACAGGCGAAAATTGGATATCCGGATTATGATCGATATGGTACCGCAAAAAACAGTTGTCCGTATACCCGTCGCCGTCCAGAGGGGGATTAAGAATGGCACAGCCGATATACACGGGCTCCATAGCCTTTATCCGCTGCCGGAAGGCACTTGGCGTTTCAAAAACCCGGCGGGACAGGGACGGCACCTGCCGCAACATTTCCCGGTCAGCCTCGGACGGCCTCTCTCCCTGTGCCAAATAGCGGCTCACAGCGGGAACATCGTCGGGTAAAAAGTCTTCCGGCCTGTAAGATTTCCCCTTATACAGCCCATAGGCTACCGTCAGGATCAACAACCGGGCCAAGCACGACGGCACATCCCCATCCTCCCTGCCATAGGGCTCAATCATACGACGAACCTCATGGAAATGGCGGCTTAAGCCTTGATCCACGAACTGATTTTCTTCTAATTCATTGATGCCCTGAAACAAATTCAGATAGGCAGCCCCTAAATCATGAATCATCCATCTCATGGCCCGACGCATCTCATCCATGGCCTCCTTAGCCTCGGAAGCCTGCTCAGCCCAGACGCAACAATCATATAAACGGGGGAAATCATGCTCCAAAAAACGAAATCTCGATACCGTCATAACCCTATCCTCCCAATTCCCTGATAGCGAATTTCTCACGAATTCCATTGCTGTTGTAATCTCTATTATCCAGGACCGCCATAACAAAATATGTCCCTGTCAAATATTCTGCTTACCTGATAGCCCTTTCTTTACCCCCGGTTCAATCGATCATACCTTTCCCATCTGTCATAAAAAATCCTTGCCCTATGAAAAAGAAAATCTCAATGTATGCTTCGGAGCGCCTCCATTTAGGACTGACAACCATCATTTCACCCTTACCCGTGAATCAATAGAATAACCCAAAATATACAAATGCCGGTACCGGACATCATAAAACAGATGCCCGTACCGGCATTTCTCATGCACTCTTCATTTTTGCGCCTAGCAGCATACCGGCCCCTATTGATAGAATCCTTTTCTAAAAAGGAGGCAATTTAACTCCGGGGATTTTGGTAACGTAACCCTTATCCCGCATCCCGTCGATAATACGCTGATAATCGTCTCAGTCCCCTTACGGGGATTTTGGTAACGTAACTGACAGAAACGGTCTAAACATTGCAGAGTTATACTCTGTCTCAGTCCCCTTACGGGGATTTTGGTACTCTGACATGAGTAAGTACAGTACGATGCAGGGCGATATGTGGGAGTCTCAGTCCCCTTGCGGGGAATTTGGTAACGTAACACGGCTTTTTTCTATTCCTTATGTAAAGGCTTGACACGTCTCAGTCCCCTTCCGGGGATTTTGGTAACGTAACATATCAAACAGCTCACAGAGTTTATGGTAGCCATGTCTCAGTCCCCTTACGGGGAATTTGGTAACGTAACGTTGCTCCACAACAAAAAGAGAAAAGGCTGTACTTTATTGTCTCAGTCCCCTTACGGGGAATTTGGTAACGTAACAATTAGTGTAAAATTCGAAGGTTTTGAAAATGAAATGTCTCAGTCCCCTTACGGGGAATTTGGTAACGTAACGCGTTCGCGCCATGACCACCTAACCGTATTTATTCTTCGTCTCAGTCCCCTTACGGGGAATTTGGTAACGTAACCCTGTCTCCCAGTACCTGCTCTGGGAGCGGGCCCACAGGCGATTTTTTCAAACCTCCGGCTTTTTTCGCCTTTTTCAAGGACCCGGGTGAAAAATAAAAATCAGGCGATGCCGTTTTCCCGCTTAGTTACGCCATTTTTCGAGGTTTTGAAAATTTTCAAACCTCCGCAGTACCTCGACTTATCTCAAGTATACGTTTTCCGCTAAACATTGTCAAACAACCGCAAGATCATCCCATAAAGCCTCCCTAGGAGCAGCCATAACAGCAGTCCCGAAGATGATAGTACCGTAACCAACATTGCTGTACATCATTAATAAATAGTTTTTACGATTTCAGTCCCCTTGCGGGGATTCCCTACAAAATCTCTCTTTTCACAAAGAAAGGAGTGTGTTCAATCGTTCTTAACCGTGAGGGGTGCGCGGATTGAAGCATATACGTCGTAGTGTTTCCGTCCCCTTGCGGGGATTCAGGTTTTTAACGTATTGTGACAAATGTATGAGTTGCGACGACTGCGCCATGTTTCCGCCCCCCCTATTAAATTCCTCCTTTCTACCAAAAACGGAGTCCAAATAGGTCCGGAAATTGTGGTTCTTAGCGAGAGAACTAAATGAACTGTCTTTTAATTTGTCTTTAGGGTTTCTGTCCCCTTACGGGGTTCTCTGCATTAGCTCCCTTCTCACAAAGAAAGGAATATGTTCAATCGTTCTTAACCGTGAGGAGTGCGCGGATTGAAGCATATAAGTTGTAGTGTTTCCGTCCCCCTTTTGATAAACTCCTTTTTCATAAAAAAGGAGTCCAAGTAAATCCGGGGATTATGGTTCTAAACTCTCACAATCGAATGGGCTAGAGCTAATAAGGCGGTCACGTTGTTTCCGTCCCCTTTCGGGGATTCAGGTTCTAAACCACAGGTAGAGGTATCACTAATGACAGAGGAGGAGTTGTTTCCGTCCCCTTACGGGGATTATGGTTCTTAACGGTCTTAATTGGGATTGTATGTACACGACAAAAACGAGGTTTCCGTCCCCTTACGGGGATTCTTTACATAAAACGCCTTTCTCACCAAGAAAGGAGCTTGTTTAGTCGTTCTCAACAACATCCCTTACCAATGGCTTAACTACGCCATCGAAAAGGCCATTTGCGGGGTGGATTTTGTTTTTCGGCTGTTTTCTGCTTTTTCGCTGAAATTTGCTTTCAAAAATCCTCAAAGGCCGCAATTTCATCACATCGGGGCGAATTGGTATAAAATCCATGAATCTATTCATATTATACCATATTTTTGAGGCTCTTTGGTGAATCTCGGAATACTTTCTGATGCTGGCCCTATGAAACACTTTTTCCTTTAAAAATGTGCTCCTTGAAAAAGAGGCCATCCCAATCTTTGTCCAAGAGCAAAAAAAGAGACTCGCCCATCAAAAGGCAAGTCTCCTTTACGCTCCACCATCCCTTATTTAGGAACGGCAATATGATATTGTTCATTCATGGCCGCATCGGGCTGGATCTTAATTTTGATGTTCCGTGAGATGAGGCCGTGTTTATAGAGGGTTTGGCTGATTTTTCCACCCATATAGGCCGGGTGAGGCCAGTTACTGGCAGTATCTCCCTTGGGCACGCGAAGGATCATTTCAGTCTTGCCTTCGCGATCAGCTGCTTGAATCTGTTCAATCAAGTTATAATCGATTTCATAGCAAATAGAAGGCGGCACTTGTCCTACCGTGCTTTCAGCATAGCCTCGAGGTCCAATGCCGGCCTCAACGGCAAAGAACAGCACCAAAAAGGGTACCAAGAAGATGCCCTTGCCGTTGTTCTTCAAGGCATAGGCCAGGGACAAGGCCATCAATAAGACCGTCCAAATGATGAAGGAAATAAAGACGTCACTGCGGCCGATGTAGCCCGGGCCGGCCTTAGCACAAACGAATAATAAATAGAGAGCAGACACGAGCGACGTACCAAGATACATTCCGAGGATTGAATCGTAAGCCTGATCTTTTTTTCGATAACGACTATACAGAGCCGCTGCGATAGAAAGAACACCTACCACGACAACATCGACGCTTATTCGCCCGATCATAGACAGAAAGATTTTTCCCGTTTCATAAATCACGGAAAAAGTTATGCCTTTTCCGATATCGTGAGCCCGGCCTCCATGAGATTCAAACACGAGGGCAATGAGCCAGACTACGATGATGCCGATATAAAAAGCATTTTCCTTTACAAAAGCCTTATATCCACCATGTTCTTTGAGATAAGCGAAGAACCGGAACCCCAGCAGGCAGCTGACATAGGCCGCCAAAATGATATTGGATAAGGCGTTGGAAAAAATCGCCAAGTATATACAGAACAGCAGGACACTGCGTCGTCCCGGCGTTAAATTCAGGGCTTCATGAGCGATATCAAAGCGGGCTAAATACAGCACGACACAAAGGTTGACTAAGGCCGGGATCACATAGTGATAGATGCAGGTCAAATTACCACTACCAAAGAGATACGGCACAGGCGATGATTTTTCATAGAAAAGGGCAAAATGAAAGAGGAAAAATAGAGCTGTGACCATCATATTGGCATAGTCTGACAGCGAAAGCCAGTGCTCGACGAGTTTAAAGAAGAGATACATGTAAAGGCAGACGATACCACCCATGATCAAGGCCGATGTCAAGGAAATCGCCGAGATATAGTCGCCGACAAGGGGATAGACGACATAGGCAGCGACGAGCCCCGACAAGGGAAATAGGGTTTCCGGAAGGACCTTAATCGGATTATAGGCCCCGGTCATGGGAACGGCTTTTCGCAAGGAAGCCAAGTTCAACCAGTCGTCACCGTCATAAGGGACTAAGGGATGAGCTGTCGTAAAAAAGATGACGATACTCAAAAAGATGAGTCCGAAAAACAGGCATCGCCGATAATAAAAAACGCTTTTACTTCCCATACTTGCAGACCTCCCTGACCTTATCCTGATTCATGACCCGGTCGCCATTGACATCCTGTACGAGGTATAGAGGCCGGAATTTGCTTTCATTGAAGACCCGTCCCAAATATTCGCCAATGATGCCCAAGAAGGAGAGCTGGACGCCACCGATGAAGAGGATGATTGAAATGAGGGACGGATAGCCCGGCACGTCTTCGCCAAAAAGAATCGTCCGACCGATGATAAACAGCATGTAGATCATGGCAATAAAGGCCAGGAAAATACCGACGTAAGTCGCAGCCCGCAGGGGCGCCGTGGTGAAGCTGGTAATGCCTTCGATGGCCAGATTGAGAAGCTTCCAATAGTTCCATTTCGTCTTGCCGGCAGCCCGGGCATCGCGGTCAAAGAGGATTTCCTTCTTTTCAAAGCCAATCCAGCTGAAAAGGCCTTTGTTGTATCGCTGAGATTCGCGCATCATCCGAAGGGCATTCAAACACTGGTGGTCGAGGAGACGAAAATCACCGACGTCGCGCTGCATGGGCGCATTGGAAAGTTTTTGTAATATCGTATAAAAGGCATGAGACGACCACTTCTTGAAAAAGGTTTCCCCGGCCCGGCTGCGCCGTTTAGCACTGACGTCCTGATATCCCTGTTCCCACCAATGAATCAGTTCGGGAATGAGTTCCGGCGGATCCTGCAAATCGGCATCCATGATGATGGCCGCATCACCGGTCAAATAATCGATACCGGCCGTCATAGCGATTTCCTTGCCGAAATTACGGGACAAATTGACGTACGACACGCGTTCATCCTTTTCGTGCAGCTCCCGCATAATCGAAAGCGTCCCGTCCTTGCTGCCGTCATTGACAAACATAAACTGGAAATCATAAGACGGAATCCCATCGATGACCGCACTCGTCCGACGATAAAACTCCCGCAAAACCGCCTCTTCATTATAACAAGGCACTAAAATCGAAATCAGCTGCCTTCCCTGTCGTTTCTCGACTTCATTCATTACCTCAGCCACTTCTTGCGTCCTTTCCTAATCTAACTGCTCTCATCAGTCAAAACCTCGGTAAAAAGCGAGCCCTATATCCATCGCGGTATAGAACTCGCTTCTTCCGTAAGAATTATTCGCCCTGATTAACGGCCTAAGACCTTATCGGCCATCTTCAAAGCACTTTCAACGGTGTCGTCCATATCGTAATACTTATACTCTGCCAAGCGGCCGCCGAAGATAACGTTATCTTCTTTTTCGGCGAGGACAGCATACTTTGCATAGAGTGCCTGATTGGGCGCATCGTTGATCGGATAGTAGGCTTCTTGGCCCGGTTCCCAGTCGGCCGGATATTCTTTGGTCACATAGGTTACGGGCTGGGTCCCGAATTCAAAGTGCTTGTGTTCAAGGATACGCGTATACGGCGTTTCCGCGTCGGTATAATTCATGACGGCCACGCCCTGATGGTTTTCTTCTTCCAATCGTTCCGTTTCAAAACGGAGGCCGCGGTATTCCAAACGGCCGAGCTGATAGCCGAAGTATTCATCGATGGGACCCGTATAGACGATGTTTTTGGCAATGCCTTCATAGTCGCTGCGGGAGGCATTATAATCGACGCCGGTCCGGACCTCAATGCCTTCTAAGAGTCCCTTGATGAGGACATTATAGCCGCCGATGGGAATGCCCTGATAGCGGTCATTGAAATAGTTGTTGTCGAAAGTATAGCGTACGGGCAGGCGTTTGATGATGAAGGACGGAATTTCGGTGCAGGGCCGTCCCCACTGCTTTTCCGTGTAGCCTTTGATGAGTTTTGTATAGATATCCGTTCCGATGAGAGAAATGGCCTGTTCTTCAAGGTTTTGAGGATCCGTGATCCCCGCTTCTTCCCGCTGCTGAGCAATCTTGGCCGCCGCTTCTTTCGGCGTGCGGACGCCCCACATCTTGGTGAAAGTATTCATGTTGAAAGGAAGATTGTACAATTCCCCCTTATAATTCGCTACCGGAGAATTGACGTAATGATTGAATTCCACAAACTGATTGACATAGTCCCACACGACCTTATTCGACGTATGGAAAATATGAGCGCCGTACTTATGAATGTGAATGCCTTCCTTCTCCTCACAGTACACATTGCCGCCGACATAGTCGCGCCGTTCCAAAACAAGGCAAGACTTCCCGGCATTCGTCATCTCCCGAGCAAAAACCGCCCCAAATAACCCGCTACCAACAATCAGATAATCATACATAAAGCAAACCTCCTGTAAAATACCGTATAATAATTTATTATACCATATGCACATTTATCTAACCAGCCGCCCATTCGTCGGCCATATGACGTAAAGAAGGCAGCTGATCTCCGATTTAAATATACAGCATCCCATCTAAATCAATTCAAGCATGTCATCACGCTTTTATAGCGTAAAAAATGCCTACAGCCTAAGCTATAGACATCTTAAACACGGTATCGTCAAGAAAGAACTCCCATACGATGGAGTGCTAGAAATTCAATTTTTTCGAATCATAGCTATCGTTTGTTTCACCTGTTTTCGCTGCAGGAATAGAAACACCAGATAGGCCGCTCCATAGATGACCATACAGAAAACATTATCAAGAAACCATCCGCTGGCCGTAAAAATGCCACACATAACCAGATCAATTAAAATATCTGTACGCAGATTCATCTGAAGGAGACAGCTGATAAAATACTCGGCGAAACAACACTGAAAGGCATAGATACCCACAATAGAAAGGACGGTCAAATTTAGATCATGGGCAATCTGCACCGTAAAAAAAGTCACGGCCAGGGAAATAAGGACACTCACCACATTAATTTTTAGCATTAACGCTTCCTGACGCATACTCTTTAAATAGGTGTTGATAAGAAGGCTTAATTTGCTGTCAAAGACACAGACAGGAAACAATACACTCATATAAATCAAACTGTCTGCATATTGCGGCAGCCACCATGCAAAAATCGATTTTAATGGATAATACCCGATCAAAGTCGCAAACAAAAGAATATCCAAACTCGTTCGAATCGACTTATACGCCGCAGCACGCTTTTCTTCATCCATGCGCTTAATGATGGGAAAGAAAACCACACTGACAGAGGTGATAAATACCATGAGAAAATTAGAAATTCCCAGCGTCAGTGATACGCGGCCAAACGTCGCCACATCCCAGCCTACGGAAATACCATAGCGAACAATGCCGATGATCAACAGACTGGCAATATTTGCTAACAACAATTTACTGCCAACGGTCAGATTTTCTTTAGCTTCCCTGACGACTTGCCCCAACGGATAGAAGTTAGGTTTCAAAAGGCTTCTGCATAAATAGATTCCGGTAACCGTAATACCAATACTGGAAAATAGTTTGGCATAGTACATGTATCGAAATTCATTTTTCTGCAAAATCAACAGGAAAAACACTACCCCCAGAAAGAAAACGATTCTTTCGGCCAGCAGGAATCGCGCATAGTCCATAATCCGGTTGGTTATCTGCATGATGTAATTACACAAATTAGTAAAATTTATAAATGGTGCCAGCCAGACGGCGCAAAGCAGGGCGATTCTCTTTACCGGATCATCAATAAGAAACAAAGCCCCCATCGTAACGACGACGGCTAAGACAATCTGCAATATGGTGATTCCATAAAACTGTCCGGAAAAAGTACGTTTATCCAATTCCTCAAAATTCTTTCCGGCATACCTCAAATAAATCCCGTCTTCCCAGCCAAAGTGTAAAAAGCCAAGGTAAGAAAAGTAGAATAGGAAAAGCTGCCATAAGCCATAATCTTGAATCGAAAGGAACTTTGGGACGACCATAACCATGAAAACAGATACCAGGAGCGATATTATATTGGCAGTAAACGAATATGATATATTTTTTAGAAACTGTCTGTTTTTCAAAATTCATCTACCTCTAATAATCATAAAAAATCGCGGCGACCTCCCTTTAGTTACGCCGACGTTCCGCTCTTTTTAAAAATACTAAAATAAGGGCTAAGCCAACTAACGCGCCTAAGACAAACCCACTGACAACATACTTCTTCAAAACGGCATCTTGCGTCGTCACCGTCTTATCGATTGCCTGATATTCTTTCAACGTCTTTAACTGCGGGTTTTGTACCATCGTAGAGGCAGTCCCCTGTATATACTGTGCATAGGCGTTCATCAGTTCAGCACTGTGGTCCATGATATACTGCTGATTCTTCGGATCGGATTTTGAAAATTGCATGATTAATTCATAGGTCCCGGGACCAATATTCGATACTTTAAAATGCTTCCCTACCCATTTTATCTTTTCCGCATCTTTCAGGGAACCCCAATTCCGGTTAATCTGCTTAATTTGAAAATCAGACGTCAACGTCGATGAAAAATCAGAGAGGTTTCCCCAAACATTCGCCGATTTCGTGATGTCAATTTCCTGTCCGCTTTCACGAGAAACAAAAACAGGGACTTCTTCAAACTGGACGACCCTTGAAAAAAACATGTCACCGGATTGGGGAACACCGGGATGAAGAACCCCTTTTTCAAAATAAAGAGCGCTGGCCCCTAACACAGCAAATATGAGAATGACATACCATTTTCTTAAAATATTCTTAGCAGTAATCATAATAAACGCCCTTTCTTTCCTCCGAATAACAAGCAAATACGATATAAAACAAACAAGAAAACAAGAAGCACAGCTGTTTGTATCGTCAAGACTTCATTCATAAATCGTTCTTCCCGACAGAATAAAAAAATCGGATAGACCATGGCACCATATATCAAAATCATCCAATCCGGCATCTTCTTCGCTAAAATGTATCGATAGAATGTAGTAAAACCATAGCCAAACAAAAACATGATCAACGCACAACCGATGTAGCCATAATCGATAATATATCGATAGAAAGCCGTGTAGACGTTCGTCGATACATTGCCGGCCGAATCCCCAAAATACGTAAAGTCAGTTATATAGCCGCCAAAATTCCCCGGTCCTCCACCGATTAATTTAAAAAAGGATTGCGCTGCCACGAGTGTATTGGCACCAATGTACTGATTTATAGGGATATTCATCTCATTGATAAAAACATCAAAAGCTGCAATATTGGTACCGGCATAATGGGCCAGTGCACGGAACATCCCCATCCCCAGGGTAACTTTGCCGCTCGCGACACCAAGGCCCATGAAAAAAATTAAAAAGCCAAAAAAGGCAATTCCTACGGTTATAGCTTCTTTGATGGCGAAATTATTCTGATTGCAGCCGGGATTTTTCTCATAACGGCTGCGGCGAGAAAAGAGCAAAAAGCTAACCAGCATAAACAGGGCTAAATATAAAAACTGCTGCCGTCCGGCCGTTAAAACCACAAAGCCACAATACAAGGCAATCAGGCTGAGCCAATACCCGCACCGCCAATAGCGAGCGGAAAAGATTTCATGCCATAACAATAGCACGCTCATGTAGGCAATTCCCTTCGCAAATAACAAGCGATACGAAAAAAGCCGGCTAAAATGCACTTTATTATGAGCGATACCGTCAGTTACAGGAAACAACATATCCGAAAAATTGGTCGAAGAAGTGACTTGTCCGGCTATATCAAGAAATTCATAATAATTTTGAACCAAAAATAGAATTAAAATTCCGAAAATAACCCAAAATAGAGAAGCCGGGATATCCGGATTAAAAGGTCCTATCGGCGGACCGCCTGTTTCCGATTCACGGCTGCGACTCACACCGGCCAGTTCACTGCCCAAAATAAAACACAGAATCATGGTCAATATAATAACACTCGTATTAAAATGCATGGGCAGTGACCACGCCGTCGTATAAAGAGCATCCAGTGCACAACATAGCGTAAAAGAACTGCATACGATAAAAGGCGGATACAGAATGTCGTACTTCGCACGAATAAATACAATGACAGACAGCAACAATAAAATTCCGGTCAAGATGACAATAAAACTGTTCTCTGATCCCCCGGAGGGCATCCAATACGTAAAAGGTATTTCCATGTTAGTCTCCTACTATGATTTAAGATTTGCTTATTCTTTTAACTTCCCCATTTTATTCCTTTTGAAATCCCAACAGCCTAAAAAAGCATATCGTAATTTTCTCCATTTGTCGGGCTCCGCTAAGCAAATTTTAATCGTCCACTTGCATAAGTCTTTATAATAAGAACAGCGTTTTTCAGGATAGTTCGCGGAAATATATAATTTATTTCTAAAAATATAATATTGTCTCACGTAATTCTCATTAAAGGCCTTAAATGATCTTCCGAGAAACGTAGCATATATGGGGTGGCCTAAACCATGCAGCAGTATATTCGGTGAATATTTCAGCAATTTATAGCCATAACGGTTGCACCGATAGCAGAATTCATGATCGACTTCATCAATAAAAAGCTTTTCATCAAAGCCTCCGCACTTCAAGGCGATATCAACGCGAATAATATTTCCCGATGTAATCCCTTTTTCGACTTCCGTGAGCTCACCGGACATGTCGTCCTTTCCCGTATGTTCAGGATATTCATAAGTAGGGCAAATGCCGTATATATTTTCCGGAAGATCTGCCAGTTGGGATCGGTACACTTCAAAAGAGTTTTCATAAAAGCGCGAGTCCTGATCCATCGTCAATAACCACTGATACTTCCCCTTTGCCAAATGCAAAGCTTCATTCAAAGAATAAGAAATACCCAGGTTGTCGTGATGCGGGATATACTGAACGGAAAAATGCGCTTTTATTTTCGTTATCAACGGTTCATTTATTCTTTCAGAATTATCAATGACATACAACATCTGCAAAAATGGAGCATAGGATTTGAGGTTTTCAAAAACAGCGTCATCCGGATTATATAGAATGACAACCCCGGCTAATGATAGATCCATAACGTTAATATCCTCGCAATCTGGCTAAAATTTTATGGTTTGGGACAGTACGGCCTCCTCAAAAAGAGAACCGCCTCCCTGGTGGCATACGCTGTTGCGTATAAACGCTTAGAGCCTGTTTAATAATATACTCAACTTAAAAAACAAGCTCCCCCGAATCGAATGGCGTCTCAAATGAGGATTGGCTAACAGTTTCAGTTTTATAAAAAGGCTTTCTTTGTAATGTTTTAAATCCAGGCACATATTTCGGTCATAGTCAGTGAGCAGATCCCCATATCCTGTCAGCAAATCCTCGCCGATATTATAATATACCTGTTTTTCTCCGTTCATAAAGCGTTTCAAGCGAGCCAGCTGACCCGCCAATTGACTTCCCGTTGTGGAGGCATTTTCGGAATATCTTACATAAGAAAATTTAGGTTCCTCCAATAAATAGTTTTTTCCGAATAACGAGCATACGACACCGCACCAGTAATCATGCCCGTAATTTTGTTTCGGTGTATACCTTGTGAATAGCTCCATAGCCGTCTTATTCCAAGTCATACAGCAGCCTTGAAAAAATTCTTCGGAAAATATTTCATCATGATGCTTGGGAATAATCGGACGCGGTGCCGGCTGCGGATCTAACGGCGATAAGGTATCATCTGTGGTCACATAGTTTACCTGAACCATTTTAGGGCCTTCACCGGGTTCTTCCTCCAACTTATGAATCGAGCTGATTTCCTTATCCTCATACCAGTAATCATCCTGATCGGCAAAGGCATAGTAATCATAGTCTCCGGCAAGGCTCAGCAGCTTGAAAAAGCTCTTTTTCCAGCCCATGTTTTCCCCCAAGATGACTTGCACCTGAGAAGGATACCTTTTTTCATAATCCTTAATAATCTGCGGAGTACCATCTTTCGAGCCATCATCGCGAATCAGTAAATGGATTTCTACGTCCCTTTGTTTCAAAATACTGTCAATTTGACGAGCTATGTATTTTTCACCATTATAGGACGACAATAAAATTTGTACACTCTTCATCTCGTTACACTCCACTCACTCTGCGATTTGCTGCATGACCGCTTCCAAAGCCTCTATGGGGGAAGTAGCGGACAAGCACGCTCTTTGCTTGGGACAGTGCGTATAATACGGTGTCCCGTAGCAAAATTGATGAGGACATTCCCCTTGATGAATTAAAAATACGGCTCTCTTCGAATAGGCCCCATGGGTATGCGGATTGGTCGGACCAAAAACAGAGACCGTCTTTGCTCCGACAGCGTCGGCAATATGCTGCATCCCCGTATCGACACCAAAGACACAGTCACACAAGGAAGCCAAGGCGATCGATTCTTTAATCGACGTCTTGCCGACGAAATCCACCATTCTTTCATTTGCAGGAACATGTGCTTTCACATAATCCAACAAAGGAAGTTCCCCTTTGCCGCCAATCAGGGCAATTGTCACATCCTCCTGCAGCAGCGCTTCAATGAGCTTCGTCATGTTTTCGATGCCCCAGGCCCGGGTATAGACCTTTCCCGTCCGTAAGAAGCGATTTTTTAAGCTGTAATCGGCATTTCCAATGCAGATGCCGACTATTTTTCTCTTTAGATTTTCGCTGCCTATCCGGTTACGGATATCCACCAGACACCGTTCATCCGGATAAATACGAGGCTGCATCGGCGGTACCGGAATGCTGCATATATCTGTAATCGAGTGCAAGTTAGCCTCGACAAAGTGATATTTATCATCCAGTGAATCAAAGAAGACATCGTTATTCTGCAAGCCGATTACCTGCTGCGGCCGGACTATCTTCATAAATAATTTTGCTTTTCTGACCGGAGTGATGCAACTGCTGATTCCATAATCAAAACGATAATCCCGAAGTGCCTTTAAATAGGCAATAGAGCCCCTGAGGCTTTGGTATATATTAAAACTGCGAATCACATCAATCGGCACCCGTGACGCTTCAAGAATATCATTTTCAAGGGGAAACTTGGTCAATACCGTAAGTTCTGCTTGAGGAAAATGCTGGCGCAGCACCGCCAACATGGGAATCGCACAAACCGTATCTCCCATGCCGTGCATCAACTCAACCAAGATTTTCAGGCGTTTATTCTCGCTCATTCCATCGACCTTCCTGTGTACAGCCCTCGGCTGCCATGAATTTAGTAACGTCCTAATTCTCCCGACTCATTTTGTCCCATAATAAAAAGGCCGCACATAGACCTGCATGATGCGTGCAATCCACAGAACAAAAGGCCGCGGCATGGAAAACAACAGATTCAAGATGCCCTTTTTCAGACCGGAACGCGGATCCGCCCATAAAGGTTCTGCCTGCCAAGGACTCTTTTCCTTATAAGTTAGCCAATCTTTGGCATAGCGATGCCGACTCCCTGCTAACCAAGGCCTTTTACTGAAAATACTGGTTGTAAAATGAACCAAGACAGGATGTTCCACGGCCTCTTTAATCGCCTTCTCCGGATAAAATACGGGGGGCTGGCGATATGTGAATATCTCAGGATAGGTAAAGTCATAAAATATCGTTACGGAATTAAAAATCGGAGAAAAGCAATAGACGTCATGTGACAAAACAGCGTTCAGCGCTCCCTGGTCGCCCTGCTGGATGGCCCCTTTTTTCTTTTTGATGAAGGTCATCAATTGCTCTTCTATCTTTTTTTCTTTCCATCGCACCAAATCAATCAGCATAACTCCGGAATTGAACATGATGTCACGCGGCTGCAAGTCAATGTTTTTCCGATAATAGGTACTAAAAGCATCCATCAAGGCGCCAATCGTCTTTCCCTGTAAATCTACATCCCATAATTTTTTTATCGACTGCTTGAAAAGGATGTCGCAATCCAAATACAATACACGATCAAGATGCTCCGGCAAAAGGCTCGATAAAAACAATCTTGCATATTGGCTGAGCGATCCCCGATCAAGATTTACCTTCAGATTCAATTCCTGATTGATGTTCTTTGCCGTTAAAAAGATTGGTTCGCGTCTGTCATAATCCCGGAATACAGTCCGCAATCGTTCTTTATTCGCATCTGAAATCCCGCTATCCAATATATATACCAAAATATCGGCTGCATCCCGGCTCTGTTCGAACAGGGATACCAAAGATACCCCTAAAATTTCGGCAAAACGATTGTCTGATGCATAGACGATACAAATTTGATTATCTTTTTTATCACTCACACTCAATAAGCTCCTTTACGCAGGATAACGATTTCTACCGTCTTTAACAGCAGATAAAAATCAATCCACACACTCCAATTTCGAACATACCAGCAATCCATCATTAAGCGTTCCTTAAAAGAAATAGCGCTGCGGCCACTGACCTGCCAAAAGCCGGTAATGCCCGGCCGAGTCATGAGAATGAGTCCGCTCGTATCCCCCATTTCCGGCTGTTCTTCAACCAAATAAGGACGTGGTCCGACCAGGCTCATATCGCCCAGAATGACATTGATAAATTGAGGCAGCTCATCTAAGCTTGTCTTGCGTAAAAACCTTCCGATTCGCGTAATACGGGGGTCACAATCCAGCTTATGATAGATTTCGTACTGCGCCTTTTTATCCGGGTGCTGAGCAAAATACCGCTGTAATAATTCCGGACCGTTCGTATACATCGTCCGGAATTTATAGCACTTAAATACCTTCCCGTCTTTCCCAATCCGTTTCCCATCGTAAATGACCGGTCCCGGAGAATCCAAACGAATCAAAACAGCAATGACTGCCAAGAATACGCTAATAAGTACCGTTCCCATTAAAGAAAGGATTAGATCAAAGATTCGTTTGATAAGCTGCCCCCGGGAGCTCTGCAAATTGTTGCGAACGGTGATGGCCATCAATTTTTCCTTATAAAAACTATCGATTTGCACATTGCCCATCGGAATTCCGACTAAATTAGGAATAATCGATAAACTCTTCACAATAGGATGAATTGCAAAAATCAAAGCAGCTAACTTCTCTTGCTCCATTCCCGGCGCAGCAATGACAACGCTCTTGATGTGATATTTTTTTATCACTTCGACAGCATCCGAAATCTTTCCTAAGACAGGGACGTTTTTCAACAACTCTCCCTTAACGCTATAATCTTCCAGAACACCGATAACCTCATAGTTCATAGCAGAATCTTTCAGGATATTTTTATAAAACAACTCCCCCGTTTGACCGGCTCCAATGATAAGTAGGGGAATTTGAAAAACACCGATTTTCTCAAAAATACGCAAACAGATATAGCGAATCATCAGCAATAAGATAATACTCGTAACCCAAAACAAGCCCATGAACAACCGCGACGTGGCCTCTGCCAAATACGAAAAATAAATGACTGCAATCGTCGCCCCCATCGCATAAGCCGATGCATGCATAATCCGCCGCATAAGGGCATAAAAAGGTTCACGAACCGTATATAACTGCTGAGCCTGTAAAAATAATATGTAGATCAAGGGAATCAGGACATAAATTTTTACAGCAGGGATATGTAGCGTCGTGCCGGTCATAAACAGGATTCCATTGCGAGCATACATAGCAAGATAGACGGAAATGACAATCGCAACATAATCAACGGCTGCCATCACCACGGGATAACAAGGATAAAACGGGATACGCTTTGCAATTTTTTCTACCATTACAACAAGCTCCTCTTTCCTATGAATATGGGTCTAAAATTCAAAACGAATCTCCAGACATAACATTTATACCATGAATACCATCACTTTAGTATCGGTATTCAAACTTCATAACAAATGATAACGTGAATACAGTTTCGGTATTAAACCAAAATAAAAAGCTCCACAGGGGTGGAAGCTTGGCTAAAATCTTATATACCTCAGGGCATCATAGCCAGTGATTAAAGACCGACTACTTTCATTAAGACCTTATAGTAATTCATTATACCATTCTTTATTCAAAAAAAGAACTGAGTGTTCCAAACAATAGGCTTTCATAATGTAAAATAATGATAAAGAATGCTCCAACCAGTAGAAAAACCAATGGACAGACGCAGCCGGGCGCTGATATAAAGCTTCCGCCATCGCATATTTCATCCATCAAACAGCAAAAAAATGAGCCCTATATCGATGATATCGGACTCGTTTTTGCCTTACAAATTATTATTTCACCATATCCTATTGTCTAACACTGACCTTTCAGGAAATCTTTTTACCGCTCAGACAGACGCAGCCTCCCATATTACGCTCTTCTACATAAAGATAGATGCCAATATCTCCATATATATTGCATACTATACACGACCATTCCGGCAGCTAAAACGATCAAGATACGCATGACCGCGGCTTGCCAAATGACAGGCGAGTTCCATAACGGATAAACGATCCAATCCAGACAATGAAGGCCAAAGATTAACAGGGTATGCATCCCTATGAACTTCCATACAAAAGTAACCGATTGATTCACGGCAATGGCTCTGCAAAAACAGCAAAAGGCATAGGATCCGCAAACGGCTTCTACAATGGAAAGGGCTAAATAAGGGTAATGCCGTGCCGCGAGTTCAATATAGATATTAAAATGAAGGCAAGTTACCCAAAAAGCAACGGCGCAAAAAAATAAAACATTTTCATGTTCCTTTATTTTTTCAACATGTTGCTTCCACAACGTACCGACAAACATGAATAGAACTGCCACACAGGTTACATCCAAATTTTGAGGAATCCACATTCCCCGGAGCCCAAGAAAAATCCCCAAAATTCCCACAAAGGTGTAGATATAGCCCTTGTTCTCACCGGGAAAGAGCAAGTGGATGCCGTCGAGCATAATTTTTGCCCAGAAGAGAGAAATCAAAAACCACGTCGCGCCAAGTCCGGGATGTGCGTTTACCTTTACACCGGAAGCCCACCAAAAGGCGACTCCTACGCTTCGTGCTCTCATCCCTAAGGCAGAAAAAGACTGTTCATTCCCTATTCCCCACGGAACAAAAACGGTCATGACAGATATTATAACAGCCGGCAATAACAAATGTCTGACTCCACTTCGTAAATGAAGCCAAAAGTCCCGTTTATTTTCTGCAAACCGGTACGTATAGCCGGATAAAATAAAAAAGAGGGGCATATGAAAAGAAAAAATTAAATTTCGGGTCATACTGCCGAACTTCACCGTATGGCCGATAATTACGAATAGAATAGCAATTCCCTTGGCAATATCGACCCAATCAATTCTCTTAGTATCAATAAAAAAAAATCCGGTCATATTCTTCTTTCTGTCAATAAGACAGCGGTCTGTACTCATTTGTCAAATCCTTTCTATTTGCAATATTTCAATTATATCACATCGTAACATATCCGTCATAAAACTCTCTTCAAACGCAAAAACACCTTGGATTTATGCTGATATGATTCATAAATCCAAGGTATTTCTATATGTTACTCACTCTAACCAGCCGTTCCTTCCTCTGTCATATGACGTCTCAACTTTGACAATCCCTGTTTTACTTGGTATCCGACACCGGCTTTGCTAAGGCAGTGTTCTTTTGCCAGCTGACTGTAGGAATCGCCGTCAATAACATGCTTCACAATCATCTCTCGATGGAGTTCCGGCAATATCTCTAAGGTCTGATCCAGCTCCAGGCTTATTTCGGTCTGCAAGTATTTATGTTCCGGGCAATAGCGTTCAGAAGCCAGTGCGTTTTCGGGTAAATCCGTCACGGTATCCTTATCAAAGATATTTTTTTTAATTTTTTTATGATAGCATGTATGCTGATACGTTTCGCGACGAAATTGATTATAAACCGAAGCTACCATCACTTTAGTCACGGACTCCGGCTGATCCAAATCATACTTAAAAATGCACTGAAGGGCCCCCTGATACGCCGTAGAAAGGGCTTCACCAAAAGTCTGATAATAATCTTGATATTCCTCCTGATATGCCTTAGCCAGCTTACAGAGGAAGGGATCAAATTCCCGAATCACTTCTTCCATTGCCAAGGTATCGCCGCGTTGTGCCGCACGGACACAGTGTCTCAACTGGACCGTCATACGATCAACTCCTTACTTAAATTTTTTAGATTAGAAACACCCCTCACTACTTCCTCACATTTCTCATCAAAAATTCAGATACGGAAAATACCCTGAGCGGCACATGCCGCCCAAGGTATCCCCCTGTATTACGACAACGCTTATTCGAGCGTTTCAACTTTACGTGTTACGATCTGGCTGTCTTTCAAAGCCATCAGGTTGCCGCCGTCGTCGGTCGCAAAGATTTTTGCATCGACGATGGCATTGGCTGCCGCATCAACGGTTGCTTTGTCGAGGTCAGCCTTCGGCGAAGCGATGGAATAGCTGACGTTCTTATTGATGCCGTCGACAAAGGTCAGGCGCAGCGTTTTCGTTTCCGATTTAATAGCCATTTTCTTCTCTCCTTTCTGTTTAGATTTCCGGAAGACCCGAAGGCCCTTCCTTAGCCCGTGATCTCGTTTTCGACGACTTCACGGACGGTCACGATGGGATTTTCGTACAAGGTGCCGATTGCATCGACAGCCGTGATGACACTGGCTGCGTCGGCTCCGACGACGAGGTTGCGCATCAAGACCGATTTGCTCCGCGTTTCGCCGTATTCGTCCGGATAGGACAAGACCAGCTTCAATTTGCTGGACACTGCACTGCGTTCTGCCATGGTTCATGCCTCCTTTCTTTAAAAATTATGTGTGAATCGGGTATGCACCCGTTACGTCAAACAAGGTTATGCGGCTTCGCCCCAGAGGGCTGCCCCTTTCATCTGGACGGGGTACTGCATGATGCCTGTGGCAATGGCCCTGGCCGCGGCATCTTTATGAGCCTCGTAGCGGCGCCAGTCACAGTCGTTGTCGATGAAGCAGACTTCGACGAGGACGGCGGGCATCATGGTGCTGCGCAGGACGAAGAGCCCCGGCCGTTCTTTGAGACCCCGGTTCGGGAGGTTCAAGACGGCTTTCAAATTGGACTGGATACAGTGCCCGAGCATCAAACTTCCCGTCGAGCCCGAGATCAGCGTCTCCGTCCCGCTGGCCCTGCCATTGAAAGCGTTAAAATGAAGGGAAATAAAGAGGTCGCAATCTTCGCCGTTGGCCTCGTCACAGACGGCATAGAGATTGTCGTTCTGTCCAAAGCGTACGGCAATGCCGTTATCTTCGAGATAGGATATGACGAGGCAGGCCAATTCATAGGCTGCGTCACATTCCCTGAGGTCAAGGCGCGGATTGACAGCGCCCGAATCAAGCAACCGGTCGTGGCCGGCGTTCACATAGACTTTCATAATGCTCCTTTCTTAAAACTCACTTCTCGTTCCGATTTCTACACTGGCCGTTTGGCCGCCGATGGCAATGCCCTGAATGGCTTTCTTTTTATAAGGACAAGGACAGGTGTCGGTCCGTCCGCATTCGGCATACGGCCTGATGGAAAGCAGGATGGCGCTGGCCCTTTGCAGGATGAAGATGAGTTTCCTCTTGTCGAGGTTTCGTAAGAAACGAAAAAGTTGGTTCATAGGTTCTCCTTTCTTTATGCAATTTTACGAATGACTAAGGTAATCATGCCGTTATCATTCAATTCCATATAGGTCCGGTAAGGACTTCCGGCAGCGATTTCAGCTTCCCGGGTGCTCATGCAGTTCATGATATCGAGACAGTTGCGCCTAGCCGTCGCTTCGCTGATATCGGGGAAGAACTGGCGGGCGAAGTCCATCACATGGGGACTCATGACGCCATATTCTTTGGGCCTGCTTTCCCGGATCCGTTCCATGGTCTCCGTCACGCGCCGTTTCGTTTCCGGGCTCATCGTCGTAGAGACAGGGGTCGCCTCGTAGACGCGGCGGTTCATCTCCCTTCGCATCTGATTCCATTCGGCAACGATTTCAGAAATGGACGGCGAAAATTTATGAGAGGAGACAAGACGATTAGCCAAGGTCTTGGCCTGGGTCACCGATATGGCGGAGCCCAGACTTTCCTTCACCATTTCGATGAAGATGGGGTTTGTATTCTGGTTCGCCCCGTAACACGCCTTCAACGTATTCATTAAAGTTGGGATAGCCATGGAATTCATCTTCCTTTCGTTTGCCGCGCATGGGTCGTCCGTTGCTGTTCTTCAAAATAGCGGCAATGTAGTTTATATTATTGACCTTGTTTTCGTGAGCCATTTCGATGGCCGTACAAGTGGGTTCGCTGCCCCACATGTTTTCCAAGGTAATCAATCGATGAGCAAAATCGCCCTGCATGGGCCCAAAGAGATTCTGATAGGTCTGTACCGAGGCATAGCCCTTCACAGCCTTTGGCGTCGTCACAGCTTCGCCTGTAAGCCGTTCCGGTTCCGATTGGGACTCTTCCCCTTCATCAGTAGCAGGAAGCGCTTCCAGCGGCATGTCACCCGCCTTTTCAGCTACGACAGCTTCTTCGACGAGCTGTTCGATGGGCAGGGAAACCGTTTCTTCTTCTGGAGTATCCGGATGGACTTCACCGGAAGGTTCGACGATAAGGCTTTCTTCTGGAAGGCTCTCTGTTTGAGCTTCTTCCTCTTGAGCCATGCGCTGCCTCTCCCGATAGCGGCGTACCCGTTCATTGGTCTGCTCCCTTCGCCTCTCATCTCGATGAAAGCTTTGCAGTTCATCCCAGATAAGGATGCGGATCATCCCCTGTTCGTCGCGTTCAATGAGGTCGACCTGCTCTAATGCCTTCAAACCGTTTTCAATAAAAGGCTGACGGCGATGCAGGCTCTTGGCAATGAGCTGCGTCGTAAGGGGCTCGATCTCCGACACGTAAATCTTACCGTCGTCATTGACCATCCCGGCCATATCCTTTAAGAAGAACCATAAGACGATATACGAATCGCCGTTGGGAAGATTCATCAAATAAAGAATACGGGGATCTAAAAAAAGTCCTACTTTCGTTTTCAGCCATTGTAACTTGTTCATTGCCAACACCTCTTTTTTCGTTTTAGGGATTGTCTTTCGAAATTACCCCTCTACTTATATAAGAGAAAAATAAATCGAAATGCGGCACAAATTTTCGCCAAAATTCCGTTTTTCATTTTATCTTTTCTCGAAAATAATCCCCATTTCAGAATTAATGATTATTTTATGATGCTTTTCTTCACGACCATCAAGTATTATCCGCAAAACACCTAAAGTTTTCTGAACTTTCAATTTTTTGCAAATTAATACATTCGTCTATTCCACACACACAGTTTCAGCAAAAAATCCGGCAAGGCCTTCCCCCATTCCAAACCTTCCTTTTCTGCCATCTAGCCTTTCATTTCCGGCAGCCCCTGTTTCATCTAAAAAAGGCTCTTTAGAAATTACCCTCTACTATACTAGGACAAAAAAAATGCCAATCGTCCACCCCTCTTTTCAAAAAATTTACTAAAAGCCCGATTTTTCAGTTTGATTATTTCGTTTTTCCTTTTATTTCATTCGGTTTCACATGTTTTCCTATTTGTGCATTCTGAGTGGTAATTTTTACATTCAAAAACCTAAACTTTTCTGAACTTTCAAAAAATCACAAATTCATACATTCGTCCATCTTGAATATACGTTTTTAGCAAAAAATAAACTAACCTCATCAAATCAAATAAGGGAAAAATCTTACCCGATTTTCTCCCCTGCCTGACTCAAAATCAGGGGTGCAAAAATTTATAAAATAAAAAAATATCCTGTTTCCCTCATGCGTTCTCATCGCCCTTTCATCTTTTCTTGTATCTTGTCTTTTCTATATCTTATCTCCCTTCTTTTCTTATCTCTTCTTCTCTTCTCTTCATGTAACGCGTTACACCTCGTCGAAAAGGATAATTTCAAAAGTCTCCTCCGTCGCAGTACAAAGCCATTTAAGAGCATTTCATCCGATTAGCAAATCATCTTATTACGCACTTATTCTTTCCATATAAAGAACGGAAAGACTTGAGTAAGTTCATCTTTATAAATCTGAATACAACAAAAAAAGCCGATACAAAACATCCTAGACAGATGCCTGTACCGGCTTTTCTCATACAATCTCTTTGTTCAATCTTTCGACAAGTTTTCTAACCACGTCTAAAAAAAACTTTCCCCGGCTTTTCCGGCATCCTGATACCGTTTTCATACGGTCAGCATTAAACTAAAGATTCAATGCCCTTCGTTTCCTTACTGCGGATAAAGAAAGTCAGCCGTCATCATCAAATAGTTATCGCCCTGGTAATCCGGGAAGGTTTTCTTCACCGCTGCGATAAAATCTGCCTTTGTCTTATTTTCAGCAATAAGGCCTTTCATCGTCTGCAAGTAGGCCAATTTTTCGGCTACCCCTTCCTGTCCTTCCGGTACATGATGGCCGGTAAGTATCAGTCTATATCCTTTTTCTTGATAGTCTTTCATTGCGGAAATTTCGGCATCCAGGTGTGCTTCTCCAGTCAGGATATTATGAGTATCGGATCCCATCATATGACGATACATAACGTTAATTTGCGGAATTTCAACACTGTAGGCCGCATCACCGGCAGGCAGGATATGGAAAAGGATACCGCCAAGGGTGATAGACTGTCCGTCTTGCAGTATCTTTGCCTTGGTCGGCAAGATTCCGGCCACGGCCTCTTTGCCAAAGGCATTCTTGAAATTTTCGGTCAAATCATAGATGCCGCCGTCTTTTTGCCAGTTTTTCAAAGCCCTTTCCGTCGCATAGATGCGGGTCCCGTACGCAGCTGCCCCATTGGGATGATAGGCCATCAAGGCCCCTGCGACAGGCTTCTTTAAGGATTTGATATAATCGGCCCATTCTTGGTTATTGGCGTTAAAGGCCGTAGATTCTAACAAAACCAGATGTTTGTCGTTTTCAAAGACATACGTTTCATCACCGAGGGCATCCTTACTCTGATAGGCATGGATTTTCACCGTACCGAAATCATAGACTGCTACTGACCCCAGTTTCAAATTTTCGACAACCGGTCGAGGTACCGCTGCGGCCGCCGCAACAGTCGGCTGAGGCACCGTATCGTAGGCTGCCGATATCATTGGCATCGAGATAAGGCCTAAAGAGGCAGCCGAAACGCCTAAGGCCAGGAATAGTTTTGCAAAATTAGAATTCTTCATGATAAGTCTCTTCCTTTCAGGTTAACTCGTTATATGCTTTGTGTCAGATAATCGGCACATTTCAGTTATGCTGTCATCATAACATGAAAAAAATCTCCGGTGAAATAAATATATGGTATAATTAATAAATAAATCGTATTAGTGGGAGGAGACTTCCCCATGCACACCACCCAGCTTGAATGCTTTACCACCTTGGCCAATACGCTCAATTATATGAGAGCTGCAGAAGAGCTGAATATGACTCAACCCGCTGTATCTCGGCAAATACAATCTTTAGAAAAAGAACTGGGAACGCAGCTCTTTCACCGAACCACTCGAACCGTATCGCTGACCCAGGTTGGAGCCCGTTTTTTGCCGGAAGCACAGTCCATGCTGCAGGCCTACTATCACAGCCTGAAATGGATTTCCCATTTCCAAACGGAGGCTCACCAAGTCTTGCGCATCGGTTACATGGATACCCAGGCGATGCCCCTTTTGGGCACCTTCTTACGACCCGTTTTAGAGCGGAATGAAAAATTAACGGCAGCCTTCACACTGGATCAGACCGATGCCAATATACAGCGATTGGCATCGGGGAATTTGGATTTAATATTTACGATCAAAGATGCCAAATTCAATCACGAAAGTATTGTCTTTACACCGCTGCACACCGAACAGTTCTACTGCGTCTGCCGTAAAGACCATCCCCTGGCCCTGAATAATAAAAAGAAAGGCCGAAACCACGTCTCTTCGGAAGAACTCTTATCGTATCGGCAAATTTTTGACATCCCTCCCTATTTATTAAAACACGTCTTTTCCCGGGGCCACCGCCTCCTGCCAGTCAATGAAGAACTGGACAATATCATCTGTGCCAATGCCAGTGAAGCCTGTACGCTGGCCTTATGCGGTGCCGGTTATGTTCTCCTGCCGGAATATCTGCTGCCGGTACACAAGGAACTGGCCGTGTTTTCCTGGCCTGAATCACCGGTGGCTCAGTTAGGCCTCTACAGCCTAAAAAAGTCGCTGACGGATAAGGAATCTGCGGTCTATCAGGTAATCCGGGCTGCCCGGACCTATTATAGCCGATAACCATGAATGCATGATTCGTATCGATAATTCAATAACATCATTTCACAAATCCCTGCTGCCTGTTATCATACCGGTACCGGCTTTTAAGGCGTCTGTATATCATCGCCTAAGAATCGTCTACAGTTTTTTTCAAACTTTTCATTTTCCCCTCTTGTATCTTGTCTGTTCTATATCTTATCTCCCTTCTTTTCTTATCTCTTCTTATCTGCTCTTTCTGTAACGCGTTACCCTTCATCGGAAAAGAGCATTTCAAAAACCACATAAACCTCAGTACAAAGCCATTTAATAGAATTTCACTCGATTAACAAATCACCTTATTACGCCCTTATTCTTTGCCTATAAAGGACGGAAAGTCCCGGGTAAAGAAAACTATATGTCCAAATATATAACAAAAAATGCCGATAGGTATGATCCTATCGACAGGTTTAGCCTCTATTTTTCAGGATATCCAAACAGACCTCATGATAGAGCTGCAATGATTTCGTAAATCTTTTCACCCCACCGAATAACCCCGACATACAAAAAAAAACAGCCTCCCGAACTTAGATTTTTTAAATCCAACTTCGGGAGGCCGCTCAATCTTACTCAGGACTTCACCCTATTCAGAGGTCCACTTCAGACATCAATCGATAAAATCCGCCATCAGTTCTTTGACAATGCCTTCACAACTTTTTACATCCTTAATCAAGTCTATCGCCGTGTTGACCGAAACGATGCCCTCATCTAACCTGCCTTCCAGCATCCCCGGGCGAAGGCCATCGATTTGATTGATTTTTTCATCGAGTTCCGCTGTGGACATGCCTGCTTCGTACAGGCGGGCTAATTCTTTAGCAAATGTATGCGGTGTGGAGCGCTGCGTCCCGGACACAAAAACCAAGTCCTTCCCTTTTGATTGAATAATATCTTGTTTACAAGCATCCGACGCCGGGCATTCGTCGGACAGAATGAAGCGGGTCCCTACATAAACGCCTTCCGCGCCAAGGGCAAAGGCAGCCCTTACGCCGCGAATGTCGTTAATACCGCCCGTAGCCATGACCGGAATCTGAACCGCATCTACAATGGTTGGCACAATAGAAAAAGTCCCGATTTGATTTTGAGGGATCCATCCGCCTTCATCATACCCCGTGGCAATGAGGATATCCGCGCCTTCAGACTCTGCCAACCGGGCCGCTTCCGGCGACGGCGTCAGTTCTCGATGAACCCAAATCCCATTCCCTTGTTTCATTTGCTTAACCAATTTTTTATTAACTTGGCCAACGGTTACAAAAATCTTTACCCCTTCTTCAAAGGCGACGTCAATGATTTTTTCTGAATAGGCCTCCATGTCCGTCATTCCGTCTTCCGGCAGGAATACATTGACCGCAAAGGGATTTTCCGTCTGCGCCTTAATGTTACGAAATTCATTACGATATCGGTCTTCCGTACTAATGCGTTGATGGCCTTCAAATTTTGCACCGGCATTCGGGCCTAAAACGCCCATGCCACCGGCATTAGATACGGCAGCAACCATCTTCGCATCGGTAATCCAGTTCATCGCAGCCTGGACAATGGGGTATTTAATGTGGAGTATATCACAAATTCTGTTCGTATCTTTCATCAGTCTCACCTTTCTATCACTCGTCTAATATTCATCGTTACGCTAACGAAGCAGCCTGCCCTAATCCCCTCAGGAACCAGGCAACAGGCTATTTTTAAAACTTTCAACCCCACCCATATTTGACGCTAATATCGTGTTTCCAAAAACCGTTCTCATTACCTTGACTGATTTCCAGTATAAGGGCAGACTCCTCTCTTTGTCAAATCCATTGTCAGAAAAATAAAATCGTCCAAACAAAAAAAGTCCCAAGAAGCGCTTTAATAAGCCCCTCTCGGGATTTTAAATTCTTACCGAACAAGCCGCACTTTCTGTTTCTTCCCTTTTTGTTACCTGGGGAACAGAACAAGAAAATGCTTTTATGCTATGCTACTTAGAGGAAGCCGTTTTCTGCGTTTCCTGTGAACAGTAGGCTGCTAATCTATCGAAATCCAAGATGTTGATACAACCGCGTTGTACCTTGATGATGTTTTCCTGCCGCAGACGGGACAGGCACTTTGTAACGTGATTACGCCCCACCCCTAATAAGTTCGCTATGTTTTCCTGCGTAATCGCGACAGAATGGCTGCCGTCCCGGTTATTCTCGGCCATGAGAAACAGAAAATTACAGAGTTTGAGGAAGGTGTAATTATAGCGCTGATGGGCCACGTCATAAATGAGCATGTTGATATAGGCTGATTGATGTTCGATCAGCCGGTCCATCAAAGCCGGATTCCGGAGAGAAAATTGATAAAAATCCTCTCGTTTAAAAGCAGTGACGGCTACGTCCGTCAAGGCTTGTATAACCATCGCATTTTCAATTTTGTAATGAGATTTCTGCATCCCCGGAAAGATGGTGCCTGCGCCATGAAAGGATAATATTTTTCGATGCCCCTTTTCATGCTCTACATACGTTTCTGCAATTCCGGAACGGAAGTAGTAGACCGTTGTAATCGGTTCCCCGATAGTCCATAAGAAATCACCTTTGTGAAAAACTTTTTCAGTATGTTCCAAGGTAAGTAAGTCCGGGTACAGGGTTTCATACTCACCGGAAAAATAATAAGTAGGAAGAATATGGCCCATGGTTAACACTCCTTTCCCTTTTCACTATACCACAAAAAAGAACCAAGGGGAAAGAAAGAAACCTTACTGCGTCAAAAAGTGTAAGCCGGAAGAAGGTCGACACGGGTACGATGGAACGCACGGACAAGGAGAACGAAACGGGGAAGCGCAATGCATGAAAGGATAGAAACGAGGTATGTTATGAAACTATTGATGATATGGGCCAGTCCCAATAAAGACGGTTTGACCGCCGCCGCAACCGAAAGGATCCGACAAGGAATGGAACAAACCGGCGTATTCGTTGAAACGCTGCATATGAACCGACTGACAATAAAACATTGTCTGGCCTGTAAAAACGGCTGGGGAGATTGTCGGGAAAAGGGCTCTTGCATCATCCGAGATGATTTTATGGGCCTCTACGAAAAAATGAAAGAAGCCGAGGGATTCGTGTTGGTGACGCCTGTGTATTGGCACGATATGGCAGAAAATCTGAAATCATTTTTAGACAGACTGCGACGTTGTGAAACCGGGAAAAATCACTTCCTTGGCGGGAAAAAATGCATGCTTGTCGCCTGTGCCGGCGGAACCGGATTAGGGGCCATTTCCTGTTTAGCTCATATGGAAGACGTATTATCCCATATGCAAATAGCAGCCGTTGACCGGCTTCCCGTCATTCAATTCAATAAAGCGTACATGCTTCCGGCACTTACCGGTGCCGGAAAAGCGTTTGCAGCATATATCGTCACAAAGAAAGGAACGGGTGAAACCGATGAAACGTAATATAGGAGCAAAATTAGCCATATATCCCACCCCGGTTTATCTGGCAGCCACTTATGACCGGGATGGAAAAGCCAATGTCATGACCGTAGGTTGGGGCGGTGTATGCAACAGCATCCCCCCTTGCGTCTGTATATCGGTAAGGCCGGCAACGCATACCTACCATGCCTTGATGGAACGAAAAGCCTTTACCCTGAATTTAGCGACGGAAGACTTTACCAAAGAAGCCGCTTACTGCGGACGGTTTTCCGGCAAAAACGTTGACAAGTTCAAAGAACTGGGCCTTACCGCTATACGGAGCAACGTCGTAGATGCCCCGTACATACAAGAATTCCCAATCAATTTAGCGTGCAAAATCATTCAAATCCATGAAATAGGCTCGCACACTCAATTCATCGGCCAAGTAATGGATGTCGAAATGGATGAAACCTTACTGCAAAAAGATATCTCGATACTGGAGCACTTGAAGCCCATCGTCTATGGCGTCGGAAACGATTTTGGCTATTATGGAATCGGGAAAAAAATCAGCCAATGAAAAGGAGTCCATCATGAGAAAATTAAATTATAAGGCAGCGGCTGTCACATCCGCCCTGCTGTTAACGCTGGGGATTGGGTCAACCGTTCTGGCAACACAGCCCGTTCCCGTTACGGCAGCCCTGCAAACGGTTGCCAAAACAAGTGCTGCCGTCCCCCACCGGAATGAGCGTATCCCTCAGACCATCGAAGCGTCGGCCTTGGCCCTGCCTACGAAAGGCGCCGTCATTCAAACGGTAACCTATATTCCTAAAAATCCAGACCCGACGAAAGCCGGAGACTATTATGCCGTCCGCGGCAGCATTAAACCCGTCGATGCACAGGCGCCGGATATTGAATTCCAAGTCAATCTGCCGCGTCATTGGAACCATAAAATGGTCCAGTTCGGCGGAGGCGGCTTCAATGGCACCCTGGTTACCGCCGACGGCCAGACAGAAGGCCAAGGAGCAGAACTCGTACCGCCCCTCAATCAAGGGTATGTGACCTTTGGCAGCGATGGCGGCCATAAAGGAGACGTATGGGATTCCACATGGGCCGTCAATGACGAAGCCCTCCATAATTTTGCTTCGGACCAACTAAAGAAGACGAAAGACACTGCTTATGCCATCGTCCTGTCCTATTACGGAGAAAAGCCGCAGCGGACCTATTTCATCGGCGGGTCCAACGGCGGCCGAGAAGCCCTGATGGCAGCCCAGCGATATCCGGACGATTACGACGGCATCGTGTCCCTCTACCCCGTCCTCAATTGGATTCCCAAGGCGCTGAAAGATCACGAAGATACAAAAGCGGTATTGTCACAGCAAGGAAGCGGCTGGATCAGTCCGGAAACCTTTGCCGTGATAAAAAAGGTCGTGACCGACACAGCCGATGCCTCAGACGGCAAAAAAGACGGCCTGATTGCCGATCCCTACGCAGCGGACGCTAAACTGCCGGAAATCAACCAGCGCTTAAAAGACAAACTCACACCGCAGCAAGCAGCCGTCTGGAATCAATTTTTAGCCGATAAAAAGTTTACGCCGGAAACGCTGGCCGATCCCCAGGTTCCGATCATGCCCGGCTATTCAGTGTCTCAGCTTCTGATTGACGAGGACATGAATCAATTCGGCAGCACTCCGGGGAAACGAGACGGCATGATGATGCAGTTCAGCGACAACGTCATCAAATACCAGATCATGCAGGACGGGAACTTTGATCCGGATCAACTCGATGAACACCGGGATCACGCCAACATTGCCAAAGCAGCCGCCTTATTAGATGCCACCAGTCCGGACCTGCGTGCCTTTGCCAAACACGGCGGAAAGATGATTATCCTTCATGGGACGGCGGACCAACTGGTTGCCGTAAAGGGAACGGTGGACTACATCAAGAACCTGCATCATTTCATGGGTGACAAAGCAGCATCCGACCTGTACCGCTTCTACCTGGCACCCGGTTATGGTCACGGCAGCGGATCCCTCTTTACCATCAGCCGCGATCTACTGAATGATCTCGACCAGTGGGTCACAAAAAACAAGGCACCGGAAGCCATTACGGTCAACAATCAAAACAACCTCCAAGAAAGCCAAGTTATCGTACCACAAACATTGAAGTAACCGGTTCTGAGTCGTCTCCATCAAAAAAAAGTGACTCAACAGACAGCGATAACCCATTCTCATGGAAAGTCCCTTGTCATAAAATGTTATACAGGCACGCACCGGCCACCGGTATAGCAATAAGATGATGATTCCCCAATCAACAGCATAACCCTCACAGATAAAAATAAGAGCTATGAACCAATGGATACAGCCTTCCATAAGTTCATAGCTCTTTTCATAGATCTTTAAATTTCATACCGCATCAAATCAACGTATCACGACTATTTTCAGGCAACATTGTTAGCTAGGCACGTTGTATCGATGTCCATTAGAACATTGTATACACCCCGCCAATTCCTGACGGGAATTCGTCTCTTTATTTGTCCTTCTTATCTCCCGTGTATTCGATGACGATGATGGCTCCCTTATTGTCCATTTCTGTAATGGGCTTGCCGTCTTTACCCATGGCATTGCCCCCGTTATCGGTCGCCACGTAGATTTTTGTCGTATCCGGGCTTACGAGAACATTGCGGTAACGGTTATTGGTCTTGAACATTTTTTCTACATCGCCCTGGACCTGTTCGCTCTTGCCGTCGAGTTTCACCCGATAGATGGCGCCGCTCTTAAGGGTCGTAATGAGCAGGGAATTCCGCCATTCTTTGATTTTTCCGTTGTCCGGATAGTAGGCCACGCTGGAAGGAGCGATGGTCGGCCAGCCTATATAGTAAAGCGGTGCATAGGTGTCATCGGCAAAATTATAGCCGTTGCGGACGACATTAAAGGATTTGAGCGGATCTTTGAGATTCGGAGCATCAAAGTCGGTTTCCTTCTGAGTGGGAACGCCTGCCGGAATGTTGTTGGGATCGAATTTTGCCTGTAATTCTTTGGGAGCCTTGGAATAGTTGGCATACACATAGGATTCATTATCCCGATAGCCTGCAACATAAGGCCAGCCATAGTTGCCGCCTTTTTCAATGAGGTTCAGCTCATCATCCGTAGACGGGCCATGCTCTGTCGCAAAGAGTTTATCGCCAACAAAGGCGAGGCCCTGGGAATTGCGGAATCCATAGGCATATACATGACTGCGGACACCATTCAATACGGGGTTATCATCGGGAATGGAACCGTCTTTATTGAGGCGCAACACTTTGCCCGGATAGAGGCTGTAATCTTTAGCAGCAACCTGCGCTGCCGTCGGCAGCATCTGCGCCTGGATTTCATCGGCTACGTGACTTCCCTGATTATGACCTTGGTCACCGATGGTATAGTACAGTTTACCGTCCGGTCCAAAACGGAGACGACCGGAGTTATGGTCAACGCTGGCCGGCAGATTATCGAGGATAGCCGTTTCATCACGGAGGGTCTCTGTCTTAGGATCATAGGTCATGCGGACAATACGGGCATGCTTTTCACCATTGACTTCATAGGTATAGGCCGTGTAGACGTAGTTATTGCCCTTAAGGAACTGCGGATCCAAGGCCAGCCCCAGAACCCCTTGATGAGGCGGCGCTGCAACGGCATTTTTGAAGGTATACAGCACCGTATGCTTACCCGTTTTCGGGTCGACCTTAGAAATCGATTTCGACTGCCGTTCCGTTACCCACAACGAATCGTCCGGTCCCCAAAGGACTTCCCAGGGAGAACCAAGGCCATCGACAAGGACCGTCGCCTTGAAAGGCTCTGCAATATTTACCTTGTCTCCATGAGCTGCCTCAGCCACATTAAAACCTGCTGTTGCGGTAATGGCAAGGCTGCAAAGTACTGCTGCTGCTAATTTCTTCATAACGAATCTCCTTTCAAATGAAATTTGTATACTTAGTATCTCTAATCGGCTATATACGACCAGAGGTATCTACATTCCAAACAGCACCAGAATGTCACATCTTCGGGTACATTATATGCTGCTAGATAGTTATTATTTTGCAATTCAGTATTATAATCAATCCGTTATCATATTACTGATTATACTAAAAAACTATCCACAGAGCAATTATTTGGCTTAATTACTTATGCAAAGCCGCCAGCTCGCCTTCATCCACTACCTCAGAGAGGGATAATTTCCAGCGGATTACGTTAAAATTTCCCCACAACCATGTTACAGTCGCTTCCACCCGTAAAAGGGTGGCTCGACGGGAGGCATAAGCCTTTATAGCTAAAAGTCAGCGTCTCAAGGTGCTGGTTCCACTTTTTTCAAGCCACGATGCGCATATCCCTAAAATGATTCCCTCCTCATCGCTATGAAAAGACGGGGCTTCATCCTAAATTTTCTGGAAAACAAACTTGAGTATATGAGTTATATCTCATACAATATAGATAGGAGGAATTACACGAGCCTTGTTTTTCTTTTATGTAGGAGGAAAGATCGCCGTTACTAACGGCTTTACTAAAAAAACACAGAAAACGCCACCAAAAGAAATATCTCTGGCACAAAAGCGTCGAACCGATTACATTCGCCGAATGGAGGAATTAACATGAAACGCTTAACAGACTTTAAAGCAGAACAGATGAAAGACCCTGCTTTTGCTTCTGCTTATATGGAAGTTGAACCCGAAATGAATATCATCCGGGCTATCGTAGACACAAGAATTGCTCAGCATCTTACCCAACAGGAATTAGCCGAGAAAACAGGTATTGCCCAAACAGAAATCAGCCGAATTGAAAATGGCAGCCGAAATCCTTCCTTAAAGATTTTACAGCGCCTGGCTGCCGGCATGAACATGGTTTTAAAAGTGTCTTTTGAGCCGAAAAAGAAAAGTCAAGTATAAAGAGCTAGCTGCATACGAAAGTGCAGCTAGCTCTTTACCATTATAGAGGTATAAGGGCCACGGTTTCAATATGGTGAGTCCGAGGGAACATATCGACGGGCTGTACTTTTTATTTCTGACAGCCGTGTTCTTTTAAGGGATCCAGGTCGCGGGGCAGGCTCGCCGGGTTTCAGGAAACGTAGGCAACGCGTTTCGGTTACTTCTTGTAAATCCGTGTTGTCCCCTCTTCTGCAAACGAGCAGTAGATCATCGCGGTCTAATCCCGAATCAGATATAATTTTCAAGCAAAAAGACAAGTCCTCCCCTGCAGCATTTCTGAAAATTTTGTATATAAAAAGGCTCTCAATCATCTATTTCACAATAGTGACTGAGAGCCTCGTTTCATCGCATTAAACTGAGATTTCTCAGCTTAAGCAATTACAAATCCATTTCCATTTTTACTTCCATGACGGGAGTTCCCTTTGTACTCCACTCGGTGTTTTCACCGGATTCAACCGTATGAAAGCCCATTTTTCTGATGCTCTCCCCTTTTTAAATTCCGAATGAGGCTCAATCACTCGATCCTTACTTTTCCCTTGTAATGAGGGCCACGGCTTCTACGTGATGGGTCCGGGGGAACATGTCGACGGGCTGTACTTTCTTGGTATGGTAGCCGTGATCGTTTAGGTAAGCCAGGTCGCGGGCCAATGTCGCCGGGTTGCACGAGACGTAGACGACGCGTTTCGGTTTGCTGTTGGCGATGGCTTTTAAGACCGGTTCGCCGCAGCCGGCACGAGGCGGGTCCAAGACGATGACGTCTGGGCGGACGCCGTTTCGAATGAGTTCGGGCAGTTTATAGATGGCGTCGCCCAAGATGAATTGGGCGTTGCCAATCTTGTTGTCCTTGGCGTTGCGGACGGCGTCGCGGATAGCCGAGTCGACGATTTCGATGCCGTAGACTTGTTTGGCCTTCTGGGCTAAGAACAGGGTGATCGTCCCCGTTCCGCAGTAGACGTCGGCGACGATTTCCCCGCCTTTCAAATCGGCAAAGTCGAGGGCCGTTTCATAAAGGCGCTGGGCCTGTTCGCTGTTGACCTGGAAGAAGGACTGGGCCGAGATGTGGAAGGTCAACGAGCCGATGGAATCGTGAATAGTGCCGCTGCCGTAGATGGTCTTGGTCTTATTGCCTAAGATGACGTTGGTATGGCGTTTGTTGACGTTTTGGACGACACTTTTAAGGCCCGGCACGTCGCGGCGCAGGTATTGGACGAGGTCTTTCATGTGAGGGACCATGTCGGAAGCCGTCACCAGGCAGACCATGACTTCTCCCGTGTGGACGCCGACGCGGCCCATGATGTGACGGACGATGCCCGTCCGGGCGTCTTCGTCGTAGGCCGGAATCTTGAAATCTTTCATCCACTGGCGGACGACGGCGGCGATGACGTTATTGCCTTCTTTCTGAATGGCACAGTTTTCGACGTCGATGACTTCATGTGTCGAGGCTGCAAAACAGCCGATGGCGACGTTTCGCTTGCCGGCGGCAGCGACGGGAAACTGCATCTTATTGCGGTAATTCCACGGCGTCTTGGCGCCGAGGACGGGCAGGATGTCGACGCCCTGCAAATGACCGATGCGCTCGATGGCATCTTTTACCTGCTGGCGTTTTTCTTTCAGTTCGCCTTCATAGCTGAGGTGCTGGAGCTGACAGCCGCCGCAGCGTTCATAGACCGGACAGGGCGGCTTTTCCCGATCCGGCGACGGCGTGAGGATTTGTTCTAAAGCCGCCGAGGCGTAGGTCTTCTTGACCATCGTCACCCGGGCCCGCACCGTTTCACCGGGCAGCGCATAGGGCACGAAAACCGTAAAGCCTTCATAGCGGCCAATGCCTTCGCCGCTCGTTCCCAGGCCGGCAATGGACAATTCATAGGTTTTCCCCTTCTGTACAGGGATTTGCCGTGTTTCTTTCATGAGTTTCCTTTCTTGGCAAAGGGCCTTGCCCGCTTCTTTCAAAAACGGTACAAGGCCTTTTCTCTGCCCTTTATAAGATGATGTCACTGACGACAGGTTCCTGAACAGCAGCCTGTTCATCGGTTACGATGATATGGTCGGCAGCACGCTGAGCGAGGGCCATCATATCGTCGCCTTTCTTTCCGTATAGGGTGAATAAGGCTTCGCCGGGTCGTATCGGATCGTAGAGTTCTTTAAAGAGGCGGATGCCGACCATGGGCTCAATGGCGTCTTCTTTCCGGGCCCGACCGGCACCCATTTCCATGGCGATTTCGCCGAGGGCCCTCCCATCGATGCGGGTGATATAACCGCCGTCGGTACTGACCGCCGTAAAGACCTGCTCGGCCTTAGTAAGCGGGTGCTTGCCGATCCACGACGTGCTGCCCCCTTGGGCCTTGATGCATTCTTTAAACTTAGCCAGGCCCTTACCGGAAGCGATTAGGTCGCGGATCATAGCCCGTCCCTGTGCTTCATCGGCTGCCTTTTGGCCGACGATGAGCATCTGAGCGCCTAAGGCTTCGACGACTTCCATGAGACGCCGCCCGCCTTTGCCGGACAAGGCTTCGACGGCTTCATCAACTTCGAGGGCATTGCCGATGGCCGTACCCAAGGGCGCCGACATGGACGTAATGACAGCCCGCGTCGGACGACTGGCGAGGCGGCCGATGCTGACCATGATCTTGGCCAGTTCCTGCGCCCGTTCTTTAGTCTTCATAAAAGCCCCGTCGCCGTATTTGACGTCGAGGACGATGGCATCGGCACCGGAGGCGATTTTCTTGCTCATGATGGAACTGGCGATGAGGGGGATGCTTTCGACGGTCGCCGTCGCATCGCGCAGGGCATAGAGCAGTTTGTCAGCCGCTGCAATTTCGCCGGATTGGGTAATGAGGGACAGGCCGACGCGGCGCACTTGTTCTAAGAATTTTTCTTCCGGCAGGACGACGTGAAAACCGGGAATCGATTCCAGTTTATCCGCCGTACCACCCGTAAAGCCCAGTCCCCGGCCGCTCATCTTGGCGACGGGCACGCCGGCTGCGGCGACGAGGGGCGCGACGATGAGGGTCGTCGTGTCGGCAATGCCGCCGGTGCTGTGCTTATCGACTTTGATTCCCGGGATGGACGATAAGTCGACGATGTCACCGGATTTTGCCATAGCCAGGGTCAATTCCGTCGTCTCTTCGTCGGTCATGCCTTGAAGATAAATGGCCATCAGCCAAGCTGCCGCTTGGTAGTCGGCAATGCGACCGGCCGTGTAGTCGGCAATGAAGCGGCGGATTTCTTCACCGGTTAAGACCTGTCCGTCCCGCTTATGAGCGATGCAGTCCATAGGCCACATAGGATCACCTCAGTTCTGTTAAAAAGCTGGTTCCGAATTGAAGGCCCGTCAGGCCGAAATTATCCATGATAGTCATGCCGAGGTCAGCGTAGGTCTTGCGAATGCCGAGGTCGACAGCGTCTTTAAGGGACGGGCTGTAGGCCAGGACCGGGACGCGTTCCCGCGTGTGATCCGTGCCGTGCCAGGTCGGGTCGTTGCCGTGATCGGCCGTGATGACCAGAAGTTCGTCATCCTGAATTTCCGCCATGAGGGGTCCTAAGTCTTTATCGAAGCTTTCCAGGCAATTGGCGTAGCCTTCGACGTCGCGGCGGTGGCCGTACATGCTGTCGAAGTCGACGAAGTTGGCCATGAGCAGGCCCTGATTCTTGCGGTGGGCGGCTAATTGTTCCCACAGGACTACCATGTCTTCGTGGTTGTTGGCCGTGTGATACGATTCGGTCAGGCCGATATGGGCATAGATGTCGCCGATTTTACCGACGCCGACGACGGCATAGCCTGCGTCCGATAAGTAGGAGAAGACCATCTTCCGCTTCGGCAGACGGCTATAGTCGCGGCGGTCTCCCGTGCGGACAAAGTTCCCCTGTTCCCCGACAAAGGGACGGGCAATGATCCGGCCCACTTCATAAGGGCCGACGCAGACTTCGCGGCGCGTAATGTCGCAGATGCGGTACAATTCTTCTAAGAGAATGACGTCATTGTGAGCGGCGATTTGGAAGACGCTGTCGGCCGACGTATAGACGATGGGCTTGCCGGTCTTGAAGTGTTCGGCGCCGAGGCGATTGATGATTTCCGTCCCCGAGGCGATTTCATTGCCGATGTAGCCATAGCCCGTCTTTTCCGTAAAGGTATCGAGGAGATCTTTCGGAAAGGCCTTTTCAAAGGTCGGGAAGGGATTTTCGACGGGGTTTCCCATAAATTCCCAGTGGCCGCTGGTCGTATCCTTGCCCATGGAAATTTCTTCCATGAGACCGTAGGAGCCGACGACGTCCGTATCTTCATAATGGATGTTGGCGACCTTCCCAAGGCCCATGCGGCGCAGATTGGGCAGGCTCAAAGGGACGTTAGCGTCGATGTGGCCGTAGGTATCGGCCCCTTTATCGCCGAAGCGTTCGGCATCGGGAGCTCCGCCGGCGCCGACGCTGTCGGTAACGATGACGATGATGCGATTGAATTTCATGTGCTCCCCTCCTTATAAGCCCGGCAGATATTTGCGGGCCTTGGCAAAGGCGGCAATGGTCTTGGCATCGGTGATTTCGTTCTTATCGATGAGGGCTTCCACTTCCTGGGGCGTATAGTATTCGACGTTCATGAATTCGTCGTCGTCGAGGTGCTGTTTGCCCTTTTCAAGACCTCTGGCTAAATAGAGGTAAATCCGTTCGTTGCAGAAACCTGGCGACGTGTAGACGTATCCCATGGACAGGATTTCTTTGGCCGTCACGCCCGCTTCTTCTTCGAGTTCCCGGGCGGCGCAGTAATCCGGCGATTCGCCGTCGTGTTCGATTTTCCCGGCCGGTACTTCCAGCATGGCAACAGCTGCTGCATAGCGGTACTGGCGGACGAGGATAATCTTGCCGTCATCGGTCAACGGCAGGATGGCGCAGGCGCCGAAATGCCAAACGGCTTCACGGGTGGCCGTCTTCTGTTCCCCACCCTGACCGTCATCAATGGACACGGTGTCCACCGTTACGTGGAGCACCCGTCCTTTCATGATTTCCTTACGAGAAACGAGGGTTTCCTTACTGATACTCATGTTATCATCCTTTCAAAAAAAGCTTCCCGAACTCCGCTGCTGCGAACCCGAGAAGCTTTTTATTCCAACGCCGACAGCAAGCCGCAGGCTGTATTCTTATATGCAAAGCGGCTCGGCGTCCCCGGAAATATCCGGAAGGCTGCCGCTGTCTGAGTGTGGTTATGTTACAAATTTAGAAAGCAAACAAATCGTTCAAGCTTTCCGACATCGTCGGATGGGTATAGATGAAGTCGCGCAGGACCTGGTATTTCAAGTTGTTATCCATAGCCATCTTGACGAGGTTGATCATTTCATGGGATTCAGCGCAGAAGAGCTGAACGCCGAGGATCTGATCGTCCGCACCGACGAGGGCCTTGAGGACGCCTTCCGGTTTGCGCAGGACTTTGGCCTTCGGAATGGCCGCAGCCGGCAGATTCATGACCCGGTATTCGATGTTTTTAGCCTTGGCTTCGCTTTCGCTGAGGCCGACCCGCGAGAAGGGCGGATCGATGAAGACCGAGTACGAGAAAGCACCGCGGTTCTGTGTCGTCCGGTCGCCTTTACCGCTCATGTCAGACATGATGATGCGGCTGTCGTCGAGGGAAATGTAGGTGAACTGCAGATTGCCGCAGACGTCGCCGGCAGCCCAGATGTTGGGAACATTGGTGCGCAGGTGTTCATCGGTTACGACAGCGCCTCTGTCCGAGAGGGCAATGCCGGCTTTCTGAGCTTCGAGACCATCCGTGTTGGGACGGCGGCCGGTAGCCATCAAGATGGCGTCGCCTTCTAAGACCGTATCCGTGTCGCCGACGGTGTAATAGAGGGTTGCCCCTTCGATTTTCGTCGTCTTGGCACCGGTTACGATTTCAATGCCCTTGGCTTCCAGGACGGAGCGGATGTTATCGGCAATGTCCTTGTCTTCACGAGGCAGGAAGACGTCGATATCCTGAACGACCGTGACCTTGCTGCCGAAGTTGGCGTACATGGCTGCAAATTCCAAGCCGATGTAGCCGCCGCCGACGATGGTCAGTTTTTCCGGAAGTTCATCCAAGTCCATCATCGATTCCGACGTATAGACTTTATCGCTGTCTTTGACACCGGGAATGCCCGGGATGACCGACGTAGCGCCGGTGTTGATGACGAACTGCTTGCCTTCGAGCTGGAGGACGCCGTCTTTCGTCTTGACTTCGACGTGCGTTGCGTCGACGAAGGATGCCATGCCGTCGATGACTTCGACGCCGGCCTGGATCAGTTTATTGTAGTTAGCCTTGTTCAAGGCGCCCGTCAATTCGCGTTTGCCTTCGACGGCTTTTTTATAATACGCAGCTTTAGATGCGAAATCAGACGTCGGAGCCGTTGCCGCTTCGGTAATAAGGCGTTTGGACGGAATGCAGCCGACGTTGATGCAGGTACCGCCGTACATGCCGTTGTCTTTTTCGATCAAGGCAACTTTCTTGCCCTGTTTGCCTAATTGTCCGGCTAAGGTTTTACCGGCTTTCCCAAAACCAATTACGATGACATCATACATTTTCATAATTAAGCCTCCTTAATTAAAAATATATAATCGTTGGTATCCATTTATGACAGCAGTCCGGCAAGGTCTCCCCTGCCGGCCGTTGTTTCCTTGAAAAAGCTGTTAGACGCCGGTGCTTCCGATGCCGCCCGTGCGCAGGCCGCCGGCAGCGTCATCGTTTACGGTCAGGTACTTCATGAAGATGCCCTGGCCGATGCGGTCGCCTTTTTCAATCGTATAGGCCACATCGTTCGTATTGTAGTAGGCGATCATAATATGGCCTTCATTGTCTTCGTTATTATAGTAGTCGCTGTCGACGATGCCCGTACTGTTGGCCAGCATGAGGCCCTTTTTAAAAGCCAGGCTGGAACGGATGAAAATAGACAAGTATTCATCGCCTTCCATGAAAGCCTTAAGGCCCGTCGGGACGACGGTCACGGCATGAGGCGCCAGTACCGTCGTTTCAGCAGCTTCCAAATCGTAGCCGGCACTCTTGGCCGTCTTACGAATGGGAAGATGGATGTCACGGTCTTTATAGGCCGTGACGATTTCAAAACCTCTGCCCGTCATGACGGCCTACCGTTTCTGGCGGTCGCGATTGCCGCTGTGACCGCCGCGAGGACCGCGACTTCTGTGAGACGGAGCTTCGTCACCGCCGCCGAGGAGGGCTTTACGGGACAGGTTGACACGGCCCTGACTGTCGATTTCGACGCATTTGACCATGATTTCATCGCCGACGTTGACCACGTCTTCGACTTTTTCAACGCGTTCCATAGCCAGCTGGGAAATATGGACCAAGCCTTCTTTCCCGGGCAGGACTTCGACGAAGGCGCCGAAGTTCATGAGGCGAGTGACTTTGCCGACGTAAGTCTTACCGACTTCAACGTCTTCCGTCAATTTTTCGATCCAAGCTTTCGCTTTGTCACCGCTTTCGCCGTCGACGGCTGCGATGTAGACTAAGCCCGAATCGTCGATGTCGATTTTAGCGCCCGTTTCTTCGGTAATCTGCTTGATCATCTTGCCGCCCGGCCCGATGACGTCGCGGATCTTATCGGGGTTGATGTGCATGGAAATGATGCGCGGAGCGTAGGGAGACAGTTCCTTCCGCGGTTCGTCGATGGCCTGGAGCATCTTGCTCATGATGTGGAGACGGCCTTCGTGAGCCTGTTTCAAAGCCTGGTCGAGGATTTCACGGCTGAGGCCCTTGATCTTGATATCCATCTGAATGGCCGTAACGCCCTTCATCGTGCCGGCAACTTTAAAGTCCATATCGCCGAGAGCATCTTCCATGCCCTGGATGTCGGTGAGGATAGTGAAGTCTTCGCCCTTGGTAACGAGACCCATGGCGACGCCGGCTACGGGAGCCTTAATGGGCACACCGGCATCCATCAAGGACAGGGTGCTGCCGCAAACGCTGCCCATGGAGCTCGAACCGTTCGATTCGAGGACTTCCGATACGACGCGGATAGCGTACGGGAATTCTTCTTCGCTCGGCATGACCTGCGTCAAGGCCCGTTCAGCCAATTTGCCGTGACCGATTTCACGACGGCCGGGACCGCGGGACGACTTCGTTTCGCCGACGCAGAAGGACGGGAAATTATAGTGGTGCATATAGCGGCGGTCCGTTTCCAGGCCGACGCCGTCAATGTGCTGACTTTCCGACAAGGGCGCCAGGGTGCAGAAGCTCATGATCTGCGTCTGGCCGCGGGTAAAGAGGCCTGTGCCGTGGGTGCGGGCAAAGAGACCGACTTCGCAGCTGACCGGACGGACTTCGTCGACGCGGCGGCCGTCAGGGCGAATCTTGTCGACGGCGATCATGTGGCGGACGATTTCCTTGATCATCTTCTGAGTAATGTCGGCGACGTCGTCGGCATTATCCGGGTAGATGTCGGCAAAGTGTTCATAGATGTCGGCTTCGACGGTGTTCATCTTTTCTTCGCGTTCGATCTTATCGGCCGTAAAGATTGCCGTCTTCATGGCTTCTTCGCCGTAAGCGTGAACGGCTTCGACGATGTCAGTCGGCGGTTCTTTTTCAACGAATTCCTGTTTGGGAACGGAAATGCTGTCCAAGAAGGAAAGCTGGAATTCGACGACTTTCTTGATTTCTTCATGGGCGACCATGATGGCATCGAGGATCTGTTCTTCCGGAACTTCTTTAGCGCCGCCTTCGACCATGAGGATGGCGTCTTTCGTACCGGCGACGACGATGTCCATATCGCTCGCTTCGCTCTGAGCGACTGTCGGGTTGATGACGAATTCACCGTCTACGCGACCGACGCGGACACCGGCGATCGGGCCGGCAAAGGGAATATGAGACATGCACAGGGAAACAGAGGCACCGATCATAGCGGCGATTTCCGGGGCATTATCGTGATCTACGCAAAAATCATAAGCCACGACGTGGACGTCATGACGATACGTTTTCGGGAAGAGCGGACGGATCGGGCGGTCGATGAGACGGGCAAAGAGAGTTGCCGATTCGGGCGGTTTGCCTTCTCGTTTAATAAAGCCGCCGGGGATTTTGCCGACAGAGTACATCTTTTCTTCGTAATCGACAGTGAGCGGGAAAAAGTCTGCATCTTCACGGGCTTCCTTCGACCCCGTTGCCGTTACGAAAACGGCGGTGTCACCATACCGTACCAGTGCGGCACCGCTGGCTTGCTTCGCCAATTTGCCGACTTCAATCACCAGCGGACGGCCGGCGAAATCCATTTGGAATTTCTGTTCTTCCATTGTTACCTCCTTGAATCTTACAGGTGATAGGCACTAGTTTGGAAAAATCGGCGATTCGCCCAAACTACAACCTACCAACCTGTGTTCTGAAAAAAGGGCCGATGCAGTCACATCAGCCCTACAGTATGCGAAATTATTTACGCAAGTTCAATTTTTCGAGAATTGCACGATAACGATCGAGGTCGTGTTTCTGCAAGTAACCGAGCAAATTACGGCGCTGGCCAACGAGTTTCAACAAGCCGCGGCGGGACGCATGGTCCTTCTTGTGGCTGCGGAGATGTTCCGTCAAATACGTGATGCGGTTGGTGAGCAGCGCGATCTGTACTTCCGGAGAACCCGTATCGTTTTCATTGGCACCAAATTCAGCTACGATTGCTTTTTTTTCTTCTACGCTTAACATTGTATCTTTCCTCCATGTGTAAAAAATTAAAACTTATTCGCAAAGTGCTAAGTGATCGTCGGAGTCATCGAGACACCGAGCACCCGTACGACATAGATATTATACTATACCCGGCGAGTTGTGTAAAGTAATTATGAGGGAATCTTTGGGGTACAGACCTTACGGCCCTTCTTATTGTAAAAAAATTATCACCCGGCATATTTCCCTATTATGCCATTACTATTCGTTTTACACAAGGGCCATATTTTTACGATATATATACCGCTCCTCCCTCGTCAAGACTTGTCAAAATAAGGCCTTTCGCTTATACTATACGAAAAAGGTTGTATTTAAATGTGAATTATGAAGCTGAAAAGTAAAGGAGTCTTGCTTATGAAAAAATATGATGTCATCCTCATTGGGACCGGGTCGGCCAACATCATTGCCGATGCTGCCATTACCCAAGGGCTGTCCGTTGCCATCGTCGAACGGGGCAGCTTTGGCGGCACCTGCCTGAACCGCGGCTGCATCCCGACTAAGGTCATGGTCACGGCAGCCAGCCGCATCCGTGAAATCCGCGAAGGCGGACGCATCGGTGTCTTTGCCGACAATGCCCGCCTCGACTGGGATATTTTAGCAAAAAGACTCTGGGAAAAAATCGATGAAAGCAAATCCATCCAAGGCTACTACGATAAGTTCCCCAACGTCGACACCTACAACGGCACGGCAGCCTTCGTCGACAATCACACTTTGGACGTCATCTTAAATGACGGCACGGGCGCAAAAATCCAGGGCGACAAGATTTTCATCGCCACCGGCGGCCGGACCAACATTCCCCGCATCGAGGGCCTCGAAGACGTCGGCTATCTGACGTCAGAATCCTTCTTCGGTGAATCCTTCCCCAAGAAGCCTTATAAGAGCCTAATCATCATCGGCGGCGGCCCCATCGGCTGTGAATTCGCCCACGTCTTTGACGCTGCCGGCACGAAGATCACCATCGTCCAGCACAACGCCCGCCTGCTGCCGAAAGAAGACGAAGCCATTTCCGACTTCATCCTCAAACAGTTCCGCCACTACGGCATGGACGTCCGCTTAAAACAGGATACCTTAAGCGTTACCCTGCGCGACGGTCTCAAAGTCCTCAAGATTCGCGACATTGACAGCGGTGAAGAAGCCGAAGTCGCTGCCGAAGAAATCCTCGTCGCCCCCGGTATCAAGCCGACGACGGATCTCCTCCACCTCGAAAACACCGACGTCCGTCTCGATAAGCGAGGCTACATTGAAACCAATGAGTTCCTGGAAACGACGGCTGACGGCATCTGGGCTCTCGGCGACATCAACGGCATGGCTCCCTTCCGCCACAAAGCCAATTACGAAGCTGAAATCATTGCCCACAACCTCTTCTCGGGCAATGAACCGGAAAACTGGCGCTGGGCAAGCTACGACATCATCCCGGCCGTCACCTATACCTATCCCGAAGTAGCTCAAGTCGGCCTGAGCGAAGAAAACGCCAAGAAAAAAGGCTACGACGTCGAAACGGCCATCAACCACTACTCGGCTTCGGCCAAGGGCTACGCCATGGGCTTTGAACCGGGTCAGGACGACGACGGCTTCATCAAATTGGTCGTCGACAAAAAGACGAAATTCATCCTCGGCGCCCACATCATCGGCCCTGAAGCCTCGATCCTCATTCAGCCTTTCATCAACAACCTCATGAGCGGCGAACACACCATTCAGCCCGTCCACGAAGACATCGCTTCGAACACGGCAAAGAAACTGCGGGCCCTGCCCTTGACGCGGACCCTGACGCCGAAATCGGTCTACACCTTCAGCGAAACCATGACCCCTCACCCGTCTCTCTCGGAAGTCGTCATGTGGACTCGCTACTATTACGAAGGCAAGTAACTCCTCCTTCCCTGACATACAGCATAGGCAAGAAAAAGGACGCTATGAAAAAGTTCATAGCGTCCTTTTCTGTCTACCCATATTCAATTTACTTGGTCGCCAAGGCAATGCGGACCAAGGTCAGCATGACCGGGACTTCGGTCAAGACACCGACCGTCGTCGCCAAGGCGGCCGGGCTGGTCACGCCAAAGAGTGCGATGGCCACGGCCACCGACAGTTCAAAGAAGTTGGATGCCCCGATGAACCCCGCCGGAGCGGCAATGTCAAAGGGCAGTTTCAACAATCGACAGGCCCCGTAAGCAAGGAAGAAAATGAAGAAAGTCTGCAAAATAAGGGGAACGGCAATGAGCAGAATGTGAATGGGATTGGACAAGATGACCTGAGCCTGGGAGCTGAAAATAATGACTAAGGTCAACAATAGCCCCACCGTCGTAAGGGAATCGAACTTATGGATAAAACGCTGTTCAAAATAATCGAGACCCTTCTGCTTGACGACAAAGACCCGAGTCGCAATGCCGCCAGCCAAAGGGATGACGACGAAAAGGAAGACGCTCATAAAGAGGACGCCGTAAGGAACGACGACTTGGGATACGCCTAAGAGAAATTTGACGATAGGCACGAAAGCCAGAAGAACGATCAAATCATTGGTCGCAACCTGGACAATGGTATAGCCGGGATTGCCCTTGGTCAGAGCGCTCCAGACAAAGACCATAGCCGTACACGGTGCTGCCCCGAGAAGGACGGCACCGGCCAAATAGCCCTGAGCCAAATCAGTGGGAATCCAGGCGGCAAAGACGATGTACAAGAAGAAGTACGAAATAGCATACATCGTAAAGGGCTTGATGAGCCAGTTGGCCGCCCAGGTGACAAAGAGGCCCTTCGGTTCCCGGCCAATGGCCCGAATCTGTTTAAAATCGACGCTCATCATCATCGGATAAATCATAACCCAAATCAAGACGGCAATGGGAATGGAAATCCCCATGACCTGCAGTGTATCTAAAAAGGCGGGTACAGCCGGCACGGTATGGCCGATAATGACGCCGGCCACCATACAAAGAAATACCCAAACCGTTAAATATCGCTGGAAAAAGCTGATACTTCCAGCCTGTTCATGATCCATGACATGCCTCCTCGCAAGCCGATGACCGACGTATCGACACCGACTGCTTATAAGTTTTCTAACATAGAACCGCGCACTTCATCGGCTTTCCAAGGAATCAAAGCCGCATGCCCCTTTGTATGGTCATGAACGGTATTGATCCAAGGGATTTCCTGATTGGCTTTAGCCCAGAGCAAAGGACTCGTCGTCCCGGCCCGGCAAAAAGCCTTGTTAATGACCCACCAACGGCAGTGGAGTTCCGTCCGTTTCAAGTCCGCTTCGAGTCGCTGCGCTTCGTAGACCGGCGTCGCTTCCGGCAGGGTGACGATGACCACTTCCGTATCGTCACTTTTAAGGCGCGGCAGTAAGTGCTGTACCGACGGCGGCGTCACGCCGCGAGTCCGGCGGATTTCCTTATCATAGTTTTCCGTCGATTCCAAGAGCAGCAGGGTATGACCGGTCGGCGCCGTATCGATGACGACGATTTGGTCACCGCCTCGGTCGACGATGTCGGCAAAGGCATGAAAGACGGCGATTTCCTGAGTACAAGGCGAGCGCAGGTCTTCTTCGATGTAGGCTAGGTCCGCACTCCCCAGGCCATTGGCCTTGGCTTCGTCCAACACGGCCCTCCTATACTGCTGCAAAGCGGCGCCTTCATCGATGCGGCTTATGGTCAGGCCTGCCGTCTGTTCGACGATGTCATCTACATGGGCTGCCGGATCGGTCGTCGTCAGATGGACGCGGTGGCCGCGGCGAGCCAGTTCCATGGCAATGGCCGCCGCAACAGTCGTCTTGCCGACGCCGCCCTTACCCATGGTAAAGATAATCTTGCGGCCCTTTTGTTCTAAGTCATCAATGACCGACGAAAGAGAGCTGACTTTTTTCATCTCGTCAGCGTTCCCTTTCTCTTCGGCCATTTCACCCTTGAGCAGAGCCCGTACATGGTCGAGGCCGGTCACGTTGTACGAACGCAGGGGGATTTCAAAAATCGGCAGGGCCGGGAGCAGTTCCGGAATGGATTTTAATGCCGACGCCTGCTTTTCATAGAGGCTGCGGGTAAGGTCATCGTCCCAAGCCGTGAGCTTGCCGTTGATGACGATGACTTGATTTGAAATGCCCAGTGCCGCCAATTCTGCCGAGGCCCGACCGGCTTCTTTCAGGGGCAGCAGATCCGGTCTGGCTACGAGGAGCATCGTCGTCGCTGTCTCGTCAGCCAAGGTTTCCACGGCTTTTTTATATACTTCTTTTTTTGACTCCAAGCCAGCCAGCTGCCCCAGGCAGGACGCGCCATGCTTACTCTTTTGAATGAATTGGCTCCACGCCGACGGCAGCTGCAGCATCCGCAGGGTATGGCCGGTCGGTGCCGTATCGAAGATGATGTGGTCATATTGGCTGCTTACGGCCTCATCGGTGAGGAAATGAGTAAACTCATTGAAGGCCGCAATTTCGACGGTACAAGAGCCGGACAACTGCTCTTCCATATTGCGCAGGGCCGCCTCCGGCAAGAGGCCGCGGTACGGGCCGACGACACTCTCCCGATAGGCAGCCGCAGCCTGGATGGGATCCAAGTTGGCAACGGACAAGTCAGGTACTTCGGGAATCGGCGTCGCTTCATCACTCAGTTCCATGGAAAAGACGTCCTGCAGGTTCGATGCCGGATCGGTACTGATGAGCAGGACCTTGCGGCCGGCATCGGCTAAGGCAACTGCCGTCGCACAGGCCACCGACGTCTTGCCTACACCGCCCTTTCCGGTCAGAAAAAGGTATTTAGTGCGAACGGCTTCTAAGGGATCATATAACTTCATCATGGCCACCTCAGCAGCAAGAACTGCCGTCACCACAGCAGCAGGAGGACGTATCGCTGCCCGTATCATCACCGCAGCAAGCATCCCCTGCATCTTCCCCACAGCAGCAAGGCGATGCGTCGTCACAAGCCGTATCAGGAGAGGCTTGAGCCGCGTCTTTCAAAATCTCGATATCAAATCCGATGAGGGACGCAAATTCCTCATTCGTCGGATAGCGGCCCGAAAACTGAACGGCGCCGTCGACGAGGATGAGGGGCAGGTCTTCCGGTCCGTGTTCCTGGAGAAAATCGGTAACGGCCTTGGTCTGAACGAATTTCATAGGATCGTTCGACAAGTTATAGCGGCCGACGACGATGCCCTTCCCCTTCAAGGTTTCAAGCACAGCCGACAGGCGTAATAGTTCCGGATCGATAGACGGGCCGCAGAGACCGGTCGGGCAGCACATCGCTTGTTCAAAAATTTCCATCTCTTTCATGATAAAAGCCTCCTCAATAAATTTATACATTTACATCTATCAATATATTGAATCGCAAAAACCGCCGACTTCAGCAGCAGCGGTCCCTGTCATCGGGAGCCGCGTCACCGGAAGGTGTCATCAAATCGCCGATCATCTGCTGCAGGTCTTCCCCTTGGCGAGTATTCAGGGAATAATAGACCCACTTCCCCTCTCTGCGTCCGGTGACGAGATTGGCATCGCAGAGAATCTTCATATGGTGCGATAAGGTCGGCTGCGACAGATTCAGGTCTTCTAAGAGGACGCAGGCACAGCGTTCACCCTGGCGCAAGAGCGACAAAATGCGCAGCCGCTTTTCATCTCCCAAGGCCTTAAAGACGCGAATGGCTTCCTTTTCTTCCATGACTCTCTCCCTTTCATATTGATATGTATCAATCTATAAATAGTATAATATTCACATTGATGTTTGTCAATCTATATACAAAAAAAGAAGCCGCCCACAAGGACAGCCTCTCTTTTGTTTTATGGTACAAACTTATTTGCTGACTAAGTCTTCTTCTACCTGAATATGAAGTTCATGCAGCTGTTTCAATGCAACTGCCGACGGAGCTTCGCTCATGGGGTCGATGGCGTTCTGGGTCTTCGGGAAGGCGATGACGTCGCGGATGGACTTGCGTTTGAGCATAAGCATGATCATGCGGTCCAAACCGAATGCCAGGCCGCCATGGGGCGGTGCACCGTATTCGAAGGCACGGAGGAGGAAGCCGAATTTCTGTTCTGCTTCTTCCGGTGTCAGGCCGATGGCTTTAAAGACGCGCTGCTGGACGTCGGGCTGGTAGATACGGAGGGAGCCGCCGCCGAGTTCGATGCCGTTGAGGACCAAATCATAGGCCTTGGCATAGACGTGACCCGGGTCGGTTTCGAGTTTATCCATATCTTCGTCGCGCATGGCCGTGAACGGATGATGCATGGCGACGTAGCGTTTTTCTTCTTCGCTGTATTCGAACATCGGGAAGTCGACAACCCAGGTGAAGGCGAATTCGTTTTCGTCGATGAGGTTCATGCGGCGAGCCATTTCTTTACGCAGTTCGCCGAGAGCGGCGGCAACGACCTTCGGTTTGTCGGCGATCATGAGGACCAAGTCGCCCTTTTCAGCGCCGCAGGCTTTACCGATTTCAAGGAGTTTGTCTTCGCCGAAGAATTTCTTGATCTGCGATTTCAGGGTGCCGTCTTCGAGGAATCCGATCCAAGCGAGACCTTTTGCACCGTAATGGCTGACGTATTCGACGAGGCCGTCCAGTTCGCGGCGGGGAATGTCGGCGTCGCCTTTGACGTTGATGGCCTTAACCTGGCCGCCGTTGTCGATGACGCTGCGGAAGACTTTGAAGTCCGTGTCTTTGACGAGTTCCGTGACATCCGTGAATTTCATGTCGAAACGCAGGTCCGGTTTGTCGGAGCCGTAGTTTTCCATGGCGTAGTCCCAAGTCATGCGGTGAATCGGGAGCTTGACGTCGTGACCGAGGGTTTCTTTGAAGATATAGTGAACCATTTCTTCGACGAGGGTCAGGATTTCTTCCTGGTCCATGAAGGACATTTCCATGTCGAGCTGGGTGAATTCCGGCTGACGATCGGCACGCAGGTCTTCGTCGCGGAAGCAGCGGGCAATCTGGTAGTAACGGTCCATGCCGGAGATCATGAGCAGCTGCTTGAAAATCTGCGGGGACTGGGGCAGTGCATAGAACTTACCTTCGTTGACGCGGCTCGGTACGAGGTAGTCACGAGCGCCTTCAGGCGTGCTCTTGCACAGTTCCGGCGTTTCGATATCGATGAAGCCGTGGCCGTTCAAGAAGGTGCGCATGGCATGCTTTACTTTATGGCGCATGATGAGGTTGTTCTGCATTTCCGGACGGCGAAGGTCGAGGTAGCGGTATTTCAGGCGAATCTTTTCGTCGACGTCGATGTTGTCTTCAATGTAGAACGGCGGCGTCTTCGACGAGTTGAGGATGCGCAGTTCTTCGCAGCGGATTTCGATCGTGCCGGTCTTCATCTTGGGGTTGACCGTATCGGCGTCACGCATGCGGACGACGCCGCGGACGACGAGAACGTATTCCGTGCGGACCTGTTCTGCCTTATCGAAAGAAGCCTGTTCGTAGTCCGGAGAGGCGACGACCTGTACGATGCCCGTGCGGTCGCGGAGGTCGATGAAAATCAATCCGCCGTGGTCGCGGCGGCGTTCAACCCAGCCGGTCAAGACGACTTCTTTGCCCTTATCCGCTTCGCTTACTTCAGCGCAGTAGTGGGAGCGGTGTAAACCTTCCATTGTATCCATGAGTAAATCATCCCTTCTTGTGTGTTTCCATATATGCAACAATCCCATCAAGGGGAACGCTGACTTGTTCTTTGCTGGCCATATCACGGACCATAGCGGCGCCGTTGGCCAATTCATCGTCACCGATGATGACCGTGTAATCGGCGTTAAGCTTATTGGCCGACTTCATCTGGCCCTTCATGCTGCGGCCCAAGAGGTCGATTTCAGCATAGAAGCCTTTTTGGCGCAGAGCCTGTTGGAGTTCGAAGGCCTTGGTCTTCGCCGCATCGCCGAGGGCGACGATGAAGACCGGCTTTTTGGCATCCATCGGCGGCATGAGGCCTTGTTCCTTTAAGGTCAGGAGCAAGCGTTCCATACCGATGGCAAAGCCGATGCCCGGCGTCGACGGACCGCCCACTTCTTCGATGAGGCCGTCGTAGCGGCCGCCGCCGCAGACCGTACTCTGTGCGCCCAAGGGAGCGTACATGATTTCAAAGGCCGTATTGGTATAGTAGTCGAGGCCGCGGACCAGGCGCGGGTCGAGGGTAAAGGGAATGCCGACGGCTGTCAGATATTCCTGGACTTTGTGGAAGTGTTCCTTACATTCATCGCAGAGATTATCCGTAATCAAAGGCACGCCCATTTTCATCATCTTTTCGCCGTCTTCTTTACAGTCGAGGACGCGGAGCGGATTCTTTTCCAGCCGCGAGTTGCAGTCGTCGCAGAGCTGATCCTTCTTATCGGCGAAGAAATCGAGTAGTTTCTGGCGGTAAACGGGACGGCATTTCGGGCAGCCTACGGAATTGAGGTGCAGGACGAGATCCGTAAGGCCCAGTTCCCGGAAGAGCTGGAAGGCCATGGCGATGATTTCTGCATCGACGGCCGGATCCTTGGAGCCGATTTCTTCGACGCCGAACTGGGTGAACTGGCGGTAACGGCCGGCCTGGGGGCGGTCATGACGGAACATGGGCCCCATATAGTACAATTTATGGACCTGCGGTTCGCCGTAGAGCTTGTGCTCGAGAAAGGCCCGGACGACGGATGCCGTGTTTTCCGGACGCAAGGTCATGCTGCGGCCGCCGCGGTCTTCAAAGGTATACATTTCTTTGGTAACGACGTCCGTCGTTTCCCCGATACCCCGTAAAAATAATTCGGTACTTTCAAACATAGGCGTACGGATTTCGCCAAAACCATAGAGCGAGCAGATCTGCCGGATTCTTGCTTCCAGCCACTGCCATTCCGCCGTCTGTTCCGGCAGGAAATCCTGCGTACCTCTCGGTGCAGTAATAGCCATTTTTAAATATCCTCTCCTCCGTATACGATAGCACACAAACGGCGGCGCCGAGCCATTTTGTCGTCCAGCGCCTGAATGTATGTATTGACATCTTTCGGCATATATACTTTTTCCAGCGTATGACCGTCGCGGCCGAGGAACTTCGTCGCCCCGCCCGGTCCGGCTGCCAAGACAGACTGCCGTTCTTCCATCATCTCGATATTATAAGCACTGACGGTGCCCGGCAGCGCGTAGCCGACATTGGCAAAGCTGGCGGCCATGTATTTCTGGCGGTACATATAATAAGGGACGTAGCCTCCGCCTGCCAAAACAGACTGACAAAGGCTGACCATGCGGCCCGTCACGTCAGCCGGCGGAATTTTTTCCCGCAGGTCGTGATGGAATAGAGGTGCCCGTTTTTTTAATGCTAACGTATGAATTGTAACATTTTCCGGGTGCAGTTTGCAAACTATTTCCATATTTTCCTGCATATCCCCTACGGTTTGCCCCGGAAGTCCGGCAATAAAATCCATGTTGATGACGGAAAATCCGACTTTGCGGCACGTCTCATACATGGTATAAATATCGTCTACACTGTGGCGGCGCCCCAAGGCATCGAGGAGGTGCTGCTGCATCGTCTGGGGATTGACACTGATGCGATTGACGCCGCAATCCTTGAGCATGGTAAGGACGCCTTCTTCAGCTGTATCGGGCCGTCCGGCTTCGACGGTCCATTCACGGACGCTCGGGAAATTTCGGGCCAACCGCTCCATGAGGGGCTTCAAAACCCATGGGGGCAGGCAGGTCGGCGTTCCGCCGCCGACGTAAAGGGACGTCACGTCGAGATCATAGTCCCGGCAAAGGTCTGCCAAGTCATCGAAGTCGCGCAGCATGGCGTCGCGAAAAGCCGTAAGGCCGTCCCCCCCTTCCCCGCCGATGAGGCGTGACGGAAAGGAGCAGTACAGGCAGTGACTGGGGCAGTACGGGATGCCGACATAGAGGGCAATCTTCCGGCCGCGGTCGGTCACATAGGGACGCTGGAGACTTGCCATGGCGACGAGGTCCTTAGCCGTCTTATCGGCCACGTCATAGTCGTCGGTCAGTACCTTTTCGGCCCCCCTTTCATCAAGGCCTTGGTCAAAGAGATGGTGAACGAGTTTCGTCGGCCGCACGCCGATGAGGGTTCCCCACGGACCGGGGCCGTGACCGGTAAAGCGCTGGTGCCAGTGAATAAGGCAGTCTTTGACGATTTTTCGCGGATCGTCTTTCGACAAGAGTCCGATTTCAGACGACCACGACCGCCCTTCCTCGGTAAAGGTACAGCCGACATAAAGATGGCTGCCATCGTCCCTTAAGGTGATGGCAGCTCCGACGTCGCGGCTTTCCCGACCGCCGACATAGCCCAAGGAGGCCATGACCTGGCCGATGAGGGAATGCAGGCTTTCGGGACCGCAGTACGTATAGGTCTTTACAGACATCTTATTCCGCTTCTTTCGCAGCCGCTTCCGCTTCTGCTTCGGCGTCGCGCTTCTTCTGGCATTCTTCGCAATAGCCGTAGACCTTGAGCTGATGGTCGACGGTATGGAAGTGAAGCTGTTTTTCCAAAATCGTTTCCAGCGTTTCCAGAAGGTCGTCTTCGCATTCCCACACTTTTCCGCAGCCGAGGCAGATGAGGTGGTGATGGTAATGGCCTTCATTGTCGCGGTCGTTCAATTCGTAACGGCTGCAGCCGTCGTCGAAGTCGAGCTTTTTGAGGAGGTCCATCTGAGTGAACAAATCAAGGGTCCGATAGACCGTCGCCAAACCGATATCGGGGGCCTTCTTTTTGACCAGTTCAAAGACTTCTTCGGCGCTCATATGGCGGATCGGGCTTTCGACGAAGGTCCTAAGGATGATCTGCCGCTGAGACGTCATCTTATATTTTTTGAATTTAATCTTGTCTTTCATGCGTTTCATCATGGTATCCATGATTTCTTTTTTATTGGTTTCCATTTTTATTCATCGCCTTTTCTCTATAGGTATTGTAAAACCACAGATGTTTGCAGAGAATCTGTAAAACTGCCGTCACCGGGACGGTAAGGATCATGCCGGCTATGCCAAAGAGGGTCCCGCCGATGAGCAGGGCTATGACAATGACCACGGGATGCAGTTTGATAACGGCACCCATGACCTGGGGCATGATGAGGTGGCTGTCGATCTGTTGAATGACGACGTAGAAGATGAGAACCTTCAAGGCCAGGGACAGGTCTATTAACGCCCCCAAGAGGATTGCCGGTGCCGCGCCGACGATCGGCCCGACGATGGGTATCCATTCGGTGATGGCCGCCAAGAGGGCGATGACCATCGGATAGGGCACGCCCAGGACCCACATGCCGATAAACGTCAGGACGGCAATGATGCAGCTCATGAGGATCTGTCCGCGGATGTAACGGCTCAGGACGTGCTGGATTTCCAGAAAGAGGGACGCCAAGTGGTCGCGGTAGCCTGCCGGAAAGATGCCGACAAAGGTCCGTACCATGCGGCTGCCGTCTTTCATGAAGTAGAAGGTAATGATGGGTACGACGAAGAATTCGACGACCGTGCCGGCAATGACGAAGACCGACTGCAGGAGATTGGTAATGCCGTCGATACCGTAATTGCTGACCTTAGCAAAGGCATCGTTGATGATCCGCTTGACCTGGTCCGGAATGTAAAGCTGGGTCTGTTCATTTTCAAGCTGCATGACCAGATCTGCCGTCCGATTGACTAAGTTGCTGAAGTTGGCAGCCAACAAATTCGTCTGGACCACTAAAGGCTTGACGATGATGTTGGTAATGACCGTCACCAGGAAAATAAAGACCACAAAGGAGATAAGGATGGCAATGCTCACCGGCATCTTGCGCCCTGTAAGGCGCAGAAACACTTTGATGATGCCATCGCGTATGGGCATAAGGATAAAGGTCAGAATGAGGGACACGATGGCCGGCCAGTAGATGGCATGGACCGTTAAAAACAGGGCCAATGCCAGGACAGCCAGGGTAACCCGCATCCAAAATTCTGCTTCCTTATAGGTAATCATGGCTTACCAGCCTCCATCCAAGAAGGGATTGCCCATCCGTTCGTCGCCGATCGTCGTCGCCGGGCCGTGGCCGGGCAGGACGACCGTATCGTCAGGAAGGGTCAAGAGTTTCTTTTCAATGCTGTCCAGTAAGATATCGGACGAGCCGCCGTATAAATCGGTCCGGCCGACGGAATAGCGGAACAAGGTGTCGCCGGAAAAGACGACGCCTTCTCCATAGAGGCTGAGTCCGCCCGGCGTATGGCCCGGTGTTTCCAGGACCTTGAAGCGCAGCGTTCCCAGGCTGATGACGTCGCCATCTTTGGCTAAGTGATCGGCCGACGTGCATTCAATGGGCTGTCCCATGAACATGGACAGGTTGTGATGCGAATTAGAGATGAGCCCGGCATCGCCGGCACCGACGTAGACCGGTACGTTCTTGCGTTGGCGAAGCTCCTGTAAGGCTCCGATGTGGTCGGCATGACCATGGGTCAGGAAGATGAATTTCAGATCCAGCTCATAGCGGGACAGGGCCCGGTCGATGGCGTTGTAATCCCAGGCCGGATCGACGACCATCGCCTCTTTCGTGTCGCTGTCATAGACGACGTAGCAGTTGGTCATGATCGGTCCGAGTTCCATGCTGATATATTGCATACTCATGTCGATTCCTCCTTAAAAATTTTTCTGGCTGTCCAATAAAATGGTAACCGGCCCGTCGTTATCGAGGGATACGACCATATGGGTCCGAAAGCGGCCCGTCGCTGCCTTCACGCCAAAGGCGCGGACAGCTTCGACGAATCGGGTATATAAAGCTTCGGCCTGTTCCGGTTTGGCAGCTTCTGTATAACTTGGGCGGCGGCCGTGGCGGGCATCTCCATAGAGGGTAAACTGAGAGATGACCAGCATGTCACCGCCTTTATCGAGAAGGGAGTCGTTCAGTTTCCCCGCTTCATCTTCAAAGATCCGCAGGTGAACGATCTTATCGGCCAGGTACAGGGCGTCCTTTTCAGTATCTTCGACGGAAACGCCGAGGAGGACCGTAAGGCCTTCAGCCGCTTTTCCGACGAGGACGCCGTCTGAGGTGACCGATGATGTCAGCGTCTTTTGTACGACGGCTCTCATTGCATGCTTCCTCCTGTATAACGTTCTACGGCATAGACATCCTTCAAGCGGCGGATCTTGGTCGTAATGAATTCAAACTGGGCCAAGTCCTTGATGCTGATGCCCATGTGGATGACGACGTTTTTCGTATCGCTGGTCTTGGCATTGATGCTTAAGATGGAAATTTTCATTTCTGCCAAGGCGGCCATGATTTCGGCCATGATGCCCGTGCGGTCGTAGGCGACGATTTCCATGTTGACTTCAAAGCGTTCATCGCCTTCGTAATCCCACTCGACATCGATCAAGCGGTCGACGTCACTCTGGCCGTGGGTAACGTTGGGACAATCGGCCCGGTGGACCGACACGCCGCGGCCGCGGGTGATGAATCCGATGATGGGATCGCCCGGCACGGGGCTGCAGCATTTGGCAAGGCGCACGAGAAGACCCGGCTCCCCTTTTACCAAGATGCCCGTGCCGCTGTGTTTGACCGGCTTGCGGGGTTTCAGTTTTTCCAGCATGACCAGGCTGGTGTTCTGTTCTTCCTGCTTCTGCAAATCTTTCTTCTGCAGCTCCAGGAGCTTGATGAGGACCGTATTGACGGCAAAACCGCCGTAACCGACGGCCGCTGCCAAATCGTCTTCCGAGCCGGCGTTCATCTGCTTGGCTACCCGGCCCAGCCGTCCGCCGACGTTTAAGGTCTTCCAGTCGTGATTGAGGCGTTTGCATTCTCGCTCTAAGGCTTCGAGACCTTTTTCGATATTTTCCTCACGGTTTTCTTTCTTGAACCAGTTGCGGATCTTCGAACGGCTTTCAGAACTGCCGACGATATTGAGCCAGTCGAGGCTCGGTTTTCCCGTCTTGGACGTAATGATTTCAACGATATCGCCGTTTTTCAGACGGTAATCGAGGGGCACGATTTTCCCGTTGATCTTAGCGCCGACGCAGCGGTGGCCGACGTCGGTGTGGATGCGGTAAGCAAAGTCGATGGGAATGGCCCCCTGGGGCAGGTCGATGACATCACCCCGCGGAGAAAAGACGAAGACTTCGTCCGAAAAGGCATCGAGCTTTAAGGCGTTGACGAATTCCTGGGGATTGCTCGTATCCTGCCATTCCAAAAGATTACGCAGCCAGCCCATCTTTTCATCGAAGGCGTCCTTATTCGCCGTCTGGTTGCCTTCTTTATAGCGCCAATGGGCGGCGACGCCGTATTCGGCGATGTGGTGCATTTCCCAGGTGCGGATCTGGATTTCAACGGGCTGTCCCCGGGTCCCGATAACCGTCGTGTGCAGGGACTGGTAGTTATTGGGCTTAGGCATGGCGATGTAGTCCTTGAAGCGGTACGGCAAAGGCTTCCACAAACTGTGGACGATCCCTAAGACGCCGTAGCAGTCCTTGACGTCGTCGACGATGACCCGGATGGCGAAGAGATCATAGACCTGGCTCAAGTCGCGGTTATCTTTTTTCATTTTCTTATAAATGCTGTAAAAATGCTTGGGCCGGCCGTTGATTTCGCAGTGGATGTGTGCGTCGTCGAGGGCTTTTCGCAGGACGTCAATGGCTTCGTTGACGATTTCTTCGCGGACGTGCCGCTTCTGTTTCATCTGATCGACGAGGTCGTAGTATTTATCCGGTTCAAGGTAGCGGAAGGACAGGTCTTCGAGCTCCCATTTGATGTTAAAAATACCCAGGCGATGCGCTAAGGGCGCGAAGATTTCCAGGGTTTCCTGGGCAATCCGCTTCTGCTTGTCGCTGCGCATATAGCGCAGGGTCCGCATATTGTGCAGGCGGTCGGCAAGCTTTATGACGACGACGCGGACGTCTTTGGCCATGGCCAAAAACATCTTGCGCATGCTGTTGAGCTGCTGATCTTCCTTCGTCCGGTAATTGAGACGGCTTAACTTGGTGACGCCGTCGACGAGGAAGGCGACTTCGCGGCCGAACTCCTGGCGCAGGTCTTCAAGGGTACAGGCTGTGTCTTCTACGACGTCATGGAGCAAGGCTGCCGTGATCGTCGTCGTATCTATTTTCATGTCGGCCAAAATTTGGGCCACCGCCAGGGGGTGCAGGATATAAGGTTCCCCACTGACGCGATGCTGTTCCTTATGGGCTTCTTCTGCCGCATGATATGCTTTCGTTACATCTTCGCAGTCTGCCTGTGGCAGGTACGAGTGTATCGTATCGATGAGGTGCCTGAATTCGGCATCTTGAATTCTTTCTCCCATAAAAAACCTCCTTACTCCCTGCAATACAATTCATACGTCGGGGACATATGAAGATTCATTTTCCCTGCAAGGATAGGAAAATAATAGACCGGGCCGTCGTCATCTTGGCGCACTTTTAGGACGCCGATTTCCCGAAGGACGACGATGGCCGCGTAAATGGTATGGACGTCGTAGCGGTCGGCCTGAGAGGCTGCCATGCGGCGCCGGACCTGCCAAACGGGCATGCCCCATTCGGGCAGGAGTTTCTTCAGAGCCATGTAGATATCGACCATGACCGTCCGGTTGAGGGTGACCTCCTTATTCAAGACGTGGACGTCCTGAACGACCAGCTGAGGCGACGACGTGCCGTTAAAATCATTGCGTTCGAGCTGAAAGGCGACGTCGATGATATCGCCTTCGACGATGGCATCGCACAGGTCCGGCCGGGACCAGGCAACGCCGCTCAGGCGAATCTTATGAGGACCGCAGACAACGATGCGAACGTGCTGCTTGTCCCGTCCGATGGGCCGGATTTCTTCGACGGTCAGATTCCGCAGGGAAAAGACGGGCCGGCTGTTTCCCATGCCGTAAGGCTCTAACGAGGAGAGCTCGGCAATCATGTCCAGCGAGACGTCCGGTGTTTCCAGCTCTTTATCTAAATGGACCAAGGGAATGTAGTCGTCGGCCGTCATGTGCTCTTTTGCATAAGCCAGCAGCCGCTTCCGCAGGCCTTCGATGTTTTCGGCCTTGATGGAAAAGCCGGCTGCCATCGTATGGCCGCCAAATTGGATGAGCAGGTCTTTCGCCGACTGCAGGGCTTCGTACATATTGAAGCCGCTGATGCTCCGGCACGAGCCCTTGCCGATGCCGTCGCTGATGGTGATGACCAAAGCCGGGCGGTAGTATTTTTCGACAAGGCGCGATGCGGCAATGCCGATGACGCCGACGTGCCAGCCTTCATGACTGGCAATGAGGACGCCGTCCCTTCCCTGCTGCCGGCTTTCGATCTGGGCGATGGCCTCTTTGGCAATGGTGTGCTCGATGTCTTGACGCTCGGCGTTGAGTTCACTGAGCTCCGCGGCGGCAGCTGCCGCTTTTTCGTCGTCCGTCTCTAAGAGCAGTTCGACGCCCTTTGTCGCATGGCTGATGCGGCCGGCAGCGTTCAATCTCGGCGCTGCCGTAAAGGCGATGCGGCCGGCTGTGATTTCTTTATCGACAAGCCCCGAAGCCCGGAGCAAGGCGTACAATCCCGTGCGCTGCCCCTTTTTCATCAATTCCAGCCCTTGGCGGACAATGATGCGGTTTTCTCCGATTAAAGGCACCAGGTCGGCAATGGTTCCCAAGGCCGAAAGGTCCGAATAGCCTGCCAGATCTTCGTTACAGCAGCGCTGCCAAAGGGCCCGGCAAAGGACGTAGGCCACACCGGCACCGGCCAGCTCCTTAAAGGGATAGGGACAGCCGGGCTTCTTGGGATTGAGGACGGCCAAGGCCGGCGGTATCTTTTCCGGCGGCTCGTGATGATCGGTAATGATGATATCAAGATGAGGTGAAAACTCACGAACCAGCTCATACGATGAAATACCGCAGTCGACGGTAATGAGAACATCAGCTTCATGCTCTAAGTGCTGCAGGGCCTCTTCGTTCAGGCCATAGCCTTCACTCTGCCGCTCAGGGATATAGAACTGCGGCGACGCCCCCAGATCCCGAAGAACTGAATAAACAAGTGACGTCGACGTAATCCCGTCGACGTCATAGTCACCATAGATGACGATGCGCTCTTTATCTTCTACGGCCTGCTTCAGCCGACGGACGGCTGTTTCCATCCCGTCCATCAAGAACGGATCGGCCATGTCGTTCAATGTGTCCTGGAGAAAGTGACGCCCTTCTTCGACATCGGCAATGCCGCGATTAGCCAGTATTTGGGCCAAAATCGGCGATATATGCAGTTGTTCGGTTAAGGCGGACGTAAGGCCCTCTTCGAAGGGGGCAAACTGCCATCGTTTCTCCATTTGCATCACAACTCATTCTCAGGAATAATCACTATCAATAAATCAATTATTATTTTATCACTTTCTATTCTCAAAATAAAGACTAAATTAATATGCACTTAGCAAGATTCTCATCTTAGAAATGGATTTTACCATTTCTTTACAGTCTCCACTTCGCCTTTCTTTTCGAGGATAGCGAAAAAGGGCTATTCATGAAAAATCACGAATAGCCCTCTGTATCATGTCGATATCGAAAACATCGAGTTTACGACGACAATGCTTCTGAAGTCGTCCCGGCCTTCGCCGTTTCCCTTTCCTTCTCTGTGGGATTGATATCGTCTTGAGAAATGGTCAGGCGATGACGAGCCGCTTCTAAGATGAGGTCGGCCGTCTTGACGATGCCGTAGTCGCTGGATTTAAGGCTCAAATCGTAGTTGGCCCCATAACCCCAATAGGAATCGGTGCAGTACATACAGTGATCCCGCCGTTCACGATTGACGTGGTTGCGGAGTTTACGCGCCCGATCTGCGTCGATGTGTTCCCGGAGCATGATGCGCTGGACGGCCCAATCAGGATCGGAAGAAATGAAGACATTGAAGGTGTTCGGTCGTTTGCGCAGGACGTAGTTTGCCAAGCGGCCGACGATGACGCAGGAATGCCCCGTCGTCAGGGCTTCAATGACTTCAGCTTCATCGCGGAACATTTCCATCTGATTCGATTCATATCCCGACGCATAGTGGACGTAATCTTCGTATACCTTAGACAGGAGCGGCCCCAAACGGCGCTTCTGGTCCTTGCACCAGGCGATGACGGTTTGCGGATGTTCTTTCTGGGTCCGGTTGAAAATTTCCGTATCGTAGTACGGAACGCCTAATTTACGGGCCACGAGTTTCCCGATATTCCGGCCGCCGCTGCCGAATTCACGCGAAATGGTAATGACTAAGGGGCTGTCCGTATCTTCCTTCATCCAAGCCGGATGGTTGGTACGGCCGGCGATTTCGCCGATAGCCCGATGAGAGAAAATCAGACGTTCAATGGGCCCTGCCATGGTACAGCCTAAAAGGATCAGTACCAGGCCGATGACGGCGTTGGCCGTAATCGGTTCCGATAAGATAATCGAGGCCAAGATGAGGGCGATGATAGGCTTAATAAAAAAAGCAAAGGACGCATTGGACGGACCCGTCAGTTCGATGGCCTTCATGAAGAACAGGTAGCCAAAGCCGGTGACGACCAAGGAACAATACAGGAGCGGCCAAATGGTTCGGGAATTGATACCGGCAATGATCGGATCGCCGTGGAAAATCAGAATGACCAAGAGGAAGAGGCAGCCGATGAGAAAACTGAAGGCGTTTTCGACGTTGCCCCCCAATTTCCCGATCCGCAGTTTCCCCAAGGTCGTGTAAAAGGCAAAGGAAATAGCCGCTGCCAATGACACCAGAAGTCCTACATTTCCGTTCTGGATGATATCCACGGGATTAGCGACGATAATCAGGCCGATGAGACTCAATACCAAGGTGATGGCCTTCTTGCGCGTAAAGGCTTCGTGGATGAGAAAATAGGAAAAATTCATGACGAAGATAGGATTGCTGGAAAAGACGATGGCCGCCAGGCTGGCATTGGCCATGTTGACGCCGATCTGGAAGAGGATCATGCTGAAGCAGATATTGACCAGTCCCAAGACGGCTAAATACCCCCAATCAGTCCGTCTGAGACGAATCTGATGCTTCTTCATATCGCGAACGGCCAGCGGCATGAGCAGGATGCCGCCTACGAGAAAGCGGAGAAAGGTCAGCTGAAAAGGTGTAAAAGCCGTACCGGCAATCTTCAGCGAAATTTCCATGGTCCCAAAAGCAAGGGCTGCCAGGACAATACAAAGCGTACCCATTTTAGATGACATGAAAGAGGCCCCCTAGTTCATCTAATTATTATGATAGAGAATAAAAAAACTAATAATTCAATCACGATTCATTATACACTACTTCCCCATAAATAACAAACAACAAAAAGGCCCTGCATGGTGGAAACCACCGTGCAGAGCCTTTCCACTATTTATCTATGCAGCAAGTGCATTTAAATTAGTCTTCAAAACCCTTCTGCAGACGGACGTAGGAATGACGACGATTCTTAGCGTCAGCTTCAGTCTTAGCATAGAGAGCTTCGGCTTCTTCCGGGAAGCTCTTCTTGAGGGATGCGTAACGAACTTCACCCTGCAAGAATTCCTGGAATTTGCCATAATCCGGTTCTTTCGAATCGAGGCTGAACGGGTTCTTGCCCTGTTCTTTGAGTTCCGGATTGTAACGGAAGAGATCCCAGTAACCGCATTCGACAGCGAGTTTTTCTTCTGTCTGGCTCTTGCCCATGCCCTTACGGATACCATGGTTGATGCAAGGAGCGTAGCAGATAACCAAGGACGGGCCATGGTAAGCTTCAGCTTCGGTGATAGCTTTGAGGAGCTGGTTCTTGTCAGCGCCCATAGCTACCTGAGCTACGTAAACATAGCCGTAGGAAATAGCCATCATGCCGAGGTCCTTCTTCTTGGTGCGTTTGCCGGCAGCAGCGAACTGTGCGATAGCTGCAGTCGGGGTAGCTTTAGAGGACTGACCGCCGGTGTTGGAGTAAACTTCCGTATCGAGAACGAGGACGTTGATGTCGTTGTCCGAAGCGAGGACATGGTCAACACCGCCGTAACCGATATCGTAGGACCAACCGTCACCACCGATGATCCACTGGCTGCGTTTTACGAAGAACTGTTTCTTAGCGAGGAAGTCTTCGAGAACCGGTTTGCCGGCAGCTTCTTTTTCGAGGAGAGCCGTCAATTTATCAGCGCGTTCACGAGTGCCTTCGCCTTCGTATGCATGAGCAGCCCAATCGCTGAGTGCTTCCTGGAGTTCCGGAGAAGCGACAGCTTTAGCAGCGTCGAGGCTTTCGACCAAGTCTTTACGGACTTTGTCTACGCCGAGGAACATGCCGAGACCGAATTCAGCAGCATCTTCGAAGAGGCTGTTTGCCCAAGACGGACCGTGGCCGGCAGCGTTCATGGTGTACGGGGAAACAGGAGCCGATGCACCCCAAATGGAGGAGCAGCCTGTTGCGTTAGCGATCATCATGCGGTCGCCGAAGAGCTGTGTAACGAGTTTGACATACGGTGTTTCACCGCAGCCTGCGCAAGCGCCGGAGAATTCGAGGAGCGGCTGTTCGAACTGAGAACCGATAACGGTCTTCTTGTTCTGCGGGTTAGCTTTCGGAGCAACCTTTTCGGTAGCATAGTACCAGAATTCCATCTTCTTGCGTTCTTCGTCGGTGTTCGGAACCATGGTCAGAGCCTGGACCGGGCAGACGTTTACGCAGGAACCGCATTCGAGGCAGTCGAGCTGGTCGACGACGATAGCCAAATCGTATTCTTTACCGGATTTAGCTTTAACAGCGACTTTGTAACCAGCCGGAGCAGCAGCGGTTTCTTCTTTGGTCGTCAAGCACGGACGAACCGTAGCGTGCGGGCAAACGAAGGAACACTGGAGGCAGCCGATACATTTTTCGTTGTCCCAGGAAGGAACGTGCAGAGCCGGGCCGGCTTTTTCGAATTTCGAAGTGCCGGAAGGCATGGTGCCATCTTCGCGGCCGACAAATGCGGAAACCGGGAGATCGTCGCCAACCTGTTCGAGCATCGGTTTTGCAACTTCCGTGAAGTATTTCGTAGCCGGACGGCCTTCGACGACTTCGTCAACGGCATCAGCCCAGGAAGCCGGATAGTTAACTTCATGGAATTCTTTGATACCAGCATCAACGGCGCCATTGTTCATGTCGATGATCTTCTGGCCTTTTTTGCCGTAGTTCTTGATGATGGAGTCTTTCAAGTATTTAACAGCGTCTTCTACAGGGATGATCTTAGCGAGGGCAAAGAAAGCAGCCTGCATGACCATGTTGATACGAGTGCCGAGGCCGAGTTTCTGGCCGATAGCGTCACCGTTCAAGGTGTAGAATTTAACGTGGTTTTTAGCGATAGCGCGTTTGATGCGAGCCGGAAGTTCGTGTTCCAGTTCTTCATCGGTCCAGGTGCAGTTCAGCATGAACGTGCCGCCGTCTTTGATGCCGCGGAGAACATCGAAACGACCTACATAGGACTGACGATGGCAAGCGATGTAGTCAGCTGCGTCGATGAGGTACGGCATATCGATCGGGCGAGTACCGAAACGCAGGTGAGAAATCGTTACGCCGCCGGATTTCTTGGAGTCATAAGCGAAGTATGCCTGTGCATACATATCCGTGTGGTCACCGATGATCTTGATAGCCGATTTGTTAGCACCGACAGTACCGTCAGAACCGAAGCCCCAGAATTTGCAGGACGTAAGACCCGTCGTATCAACCGGCATTTTCGGTTCGCGAGCAAGGCTGAGGTTGGTAACGTCGTCGACGATGCCAAGGGTGAAGCCGTTGAGCGGATGATCTTTCTTCAATTCTTTGAAGACAGCGAGGAAGTCTTCCGGAAGAACGTCTTTGGAGCCCATACCGGTGCGGCCGCCGATGACGTCAATGTTAAGACCTTCTTCTTTTACGAAGCCCGTGATATCGAGGTAAAGCGGTTCGCCGAGGGAACCAGGTTCTTTCGTGCGGTCGATGACAGCAATCTTCTTGACCGTTTTCGGAAGAACGTTGAGGAGGTATTTGTTGGAGAACGGACGATAGAGGTGAACGTTGATAGCGCCGACTTTTTCGCCCTGGCTCTGCAAGTATTCGACGGTCTGTTTAGCGACGTCGGAGAGAGAACCCATGGAAACGACGACGTATTCAGCGTCAGGAGCACCGTAGTAGTTGAACGGTTTGTAGGAGCGGCCAGTGATTTCAGAAATCTTGTCCATGTAGTCAGCTACGATATCCGGCATAGCATCATAGAACTTGTTGGCAGCTTCTGTGTGCTGGAAGTATACGTCCGGGTTTTCAGCCGTGCCGCGAACCTGCGGGTTATCCGGGTTAAGAGCACGTTTACGGAATTTGTCGATAGCTTCCCAGTCAACGAGTTTTCTGTAGTTTTCGAAATCCATGACTTCAACTTTCTGAATTTCGTGAGACGTACGGAAACCGTCGAAGAAGTTGATGAACGGCAAGGAACCTTTAATTGCCGATAAGTGAGCGACACCAGCGAGGTCCATGACTTCCTGAACATTGGATTCGGCCAAGAGACAGCAGCCCGTTGCACGAGCAGCCATGACGTCCTGATGGTCACCGAAGATGCTCAGTGCATGGTTAGCCAAAGCACGCGCAGCTACGTGGAATACGCCCGGAAGGAGTTCGCCGGCAACTTTGTACATGTTCGGCATCATGAGGAGAAAGCCCTGAGATGCAGTGTACGTCGTGGTCAAAGCACCAGCCTGTAAGGAACCGTGGAATGCGCCGGCAGCGCCAGCTTCGGACTGCATTTCAACAACGTGAACTTTGTGACCGAAGAGGTTTTTCATGCCAGTGGCGGACCAATCATCGACATGTTCTGCCATAGGAGAAGACGGCGTGATCGGATAAATTGCGGCAACTTCAGTAAATGCATAGGACACCCATGCAGCTGCTTCGTTACCATCCATGGTTTTAAATTTGCTCATAGATAAAACACGCTCCTTAATTGAATGTTATACACAATATGGAAGATTCCATACTGATAGGCTTAAGATAGCTATAAAGACGTCCCGCTGTATCTCATACAGAAGGCGCGAACAGTACGCAAAGGTTCCAATGATGCATTCTGTTCACGTATCGACTATACACGTCCCATAATTGAAAAAAATGCAATAAAACGCGGGAAGGTCTGACAATATTCAAAAAAGGTATTGCTAATATTCTCAATCTGTACTACTATTATAGTGGTATTACAGATTTGCACATTACCATATCTCTTTTCAGAAATTGCTGACCATCACAAACCGAACGACTTTGTAACTTTTTCTTACAAGTTAATTATATGCCTAAGCAATGTTAAATTCAATAGGAATGTGATGCTAGTTTATGCATCGTTCAGTGCTATTTTGTAAACGTATACCGAAGTAGTGTATATTGTAGCGTTATTTTTGATATACACGATTAGTTAGTGGAGGTGTTAGCATGGATTTTCATCATCTTAAATACTTTGTCGAAGTAGCAGACAAGAAGTCATTCAGCAAAGCAGCGCGAACACTGCATATTTCTCAGTCCGCCATCAGCCGTACCATCAAAGCCCTGGAAGAAGAACTGGGCGTCGTCCTTTTCATGCGAAATGCGAAGGCCGTCGAACTGACCGATGCCGGCACGATTTTCCTGTCCCATGCCAAACGGGTCGTCTTCATGTTCGAACATTTGAAGACCGACTTCGAAAATGAATTCAAATTGGAACAGGGCACGATTCTCATCGGCCTGCCCCCCATTACCGGGGCGCCGATCTTCGCCAATCTCTTAGGGGCTTTCAAGCAGGAATATCCTCAAATTGAACTGGACTTGTACGAACACGGCTCGAAGAAGGTCGAAATCAGCGTCCAAGAAGGCCTCATCGACCTCGGCATCGTCTGCACCCAGCCGAAGGAAAAGGATTTTGAATCCTTCTTCCTCACCCAGGATCCGATGAACGTCATCATTCACCGCGACAACATCCTGTCCAAGGAAAAGACGATCCCCTTGAAGAAACTGGCCAACGAATCGCTGGTCCTCTACCGCGATGACTTCAACCTGCACGACGAAATCATCCAACACTGTAAGAAAATCGGCTTCCAGCCGAAAATCATCTTTGAAACGAGCCAGCGCGACCTCATGATCCAGACCGTCGTCGCCAACCTCGGCGTCGCCCTCCTGCCGAGCCGCCTGTGCCCGACGAAGGAAGCCAATCCCCGCGTCTCGGAATCGGTCGTCGTCCGTCCCCTGGTCGAACCGGAAATCATGCACGTCCTCTATGTCATCTGGAAACGCGGCCACTACCTGTCCCATGCGGCTCAATTATGGCTCGACTTCGTCCGCAATAAGGCCCGCGTCATTTCCAACTTATAATGGCCGGGGAAAGACAAGGCCCCGCCGCTCCTGCCGGTTCCCTGAAAAGCCGGATACAGCGCGGCAGAAACGGTTTGCTCAATCAGTATCGCCGCCTGCTCAAGACTTGGCAGGGTCTGTCTAAGACGCAAAGATACCTAACTGCCGCTGCGGTTCTTCTCTTGGCATGGAACCTGGTGCTGCAGATCCAGATTCTTACGCTGTCTAAGACCGTCGCGCTCCAACAAGTCCGCATCTCCCAGCTGGAGAAACAGGCTCAAAGACAGAATAACCTGCTCTACTCAGCATCGGTCACCTTAAACGATATAGAAAAAAAATGGCATTCGTTGAACTTCCGTGTCCTTGAAAACACGTGGCGCATCGAAGAACCGAAAAAAAACCCAGACTCCATGTAATGAGTCTGGGTTTCCTTTTTATTAGGGATTTATCACGATTCAAGAAGCGCTTCGAAGGCTTCCGGTTCCGGAAGGGATGAAATGATTTTCCAAGGTTCGCACTTGGCCAAATCATCGTAGGAATGCCTTCCGGTAGCGACGCTGATGGTCCGGGCGCCAATGGCTTTCCCGCACTGAATGTCATGAGGCGTGTCACCGATAACATACATGGCTTCAATGTCATCGCCCCAAGTCCGTTTGGCAATGGCCAGGGCATTGCGGGCCAAGTCGTCGCGGTAGTAGTAGTCGAAAGCAAAGCCGGAATGGTCGAAATCAAAATACTGAGACAAGCCGAAGAAATCCATCTTCAGGCTGGCACCGACGCGGCTGTTCCCCGTCAGGAGGAGCTGGCAGTAGCCTTCCCTTCCATGGAAGAATGCCAGGTTTTCTGCTGCATTCGGCAGGATGACACCTTCATGAGCCTTGCGTTTCAGCCATTTCAAGAGCTTTTGTTCATAGTTACGGCAAAAGGCAAAGACTTCTTCATCGGTCGGCATGACGCCCGTCGATTTATAGAGCAGCTGCTGACAAATATAGTTATCGGTCCTGCCGCCGGCATCGATTTTCGGCACCGGTGTATCCTCCCCTTTTAAATCGCGGAGGACCTCTTTAATGGCATTCAATCCGGCATGACCGGTATTCAATAAGGTTCCGTCAATATCCCAGTATAATAATTTCACGGTCTTCACTCCATCCGAGGCACTATTACTGTTTGGATACGATGTCCTTCGTATCGCGGGCAATCATGATTTCTTCATTCGTCGGAATGACATACATCTTAACCGTCGAATCGTCGGTGCTGATCAAAGCGTCTTTGCCGCGGACATCGTTGCGCTGCGGATCGAGTTTGGCACCGAGGTATTCGAGGCCTTCGGCAATGGCGGCGCGGTCTTCAATGCCGTTTTCGCCGACACCGGCCGTAAAGGTGATGACATCGACACCGCCCATGGCAGCAGCAAAGGCACCGATTTCCTTACGGACCTGATAGTGGAACATATCGAGGGCGAGCTGAGCGCGTTCATTGCCTTCGCCGGCAGCTTTACCGAGATCGCGGAAGTCGCTGGAAACGCCGGAGATGCCGAGGACACCGGACTGTTTGTTCATCAATTTGTCCATATCTTTCGTCGAAAGGTTATGGTTGTCCATGACGTTGAGGACGATAGCCGGGTCGATATCACCGCAGCGCGTACCCATGAGGACGCCGGCCAGCGGCGTAAAGCCCATCGTCGTGTCGACGCATTTGCCGTATTTGATGGCAGCTAAGGAAGAGCCGTTGCCGAGATGGCAGTTGATGATGCGCAGTTCTTCAACGGGTTTGCCCATGACTTTAGCGACTTCACCGGCGACATAGCGATGGCTCGTGCCGTGGAAGCCGTAACGGCGGATATGATCTTCCTTATAGAGTTCGTACGGGAGGCCGTACATGAAGGCTTTTGCCGGCATGGTCTGATGGAAGGCCGTATCGAAGACGCCGACCTGAGGTACGCCGGGCATAATAGCCTTGCAGGCATTGATGCCGATGATGTTCGGCGGATTGTGAAGCGGAGCCATGGCCGAGCATTTTTCCAAGGCTTTCATGACTTCGTCCGTAATGAGCGTGGAAGCAGCGAATTCTTCACCGCCATGGACGACGCGGTGGCCGACAGCATCGATGGCATCCATCGATTTGATGACGCCGCATTCAGCGTCAGTCAAGATGTCGAGGACTAACTTGACGGCTACTTGGTGATCCGGAATGGACTGTTTGATTTCTTTTTTCTGGCCATTCCATTTGTGGGTCAGCTGCGAATCGGTGAGGCCGATTTTTTCGACCAAACCTTTTGCCATTACTTCTTCATTATCCATGTTGACGAGCTGGTACTTCAAAGATGAGCTTCCGCAGTTTACAACCAATACGATCATGAAATTTTACCCTCTTTCGTGTGTTTTAAAATTACTTTAGCTGGCCAAATACGTGGTCAACTACTTCCTTCGCCAGTTCGTCACCGTCTTTGTACATGTACATGACGTGCCAAATCTGGCCATTATCTTCAAAGAAGAAACTCCGCACGGTGAGCTTCGCCGGCTGGCCGTTCAACGGCTCCGTATAGGAGGCGTCGACGACGGTGGCCTTGCGCCCGCTCTCTTCGGCTTCGGTAATCTTCGTTTGCAGATCAGATACATCCGGTGTCTGTTTCAGCATGGCAACGTATTTGTCTGCCATGGCAACAGGCGTCGTTTCGCCGGCTGTTTCAGAAACAGCGACGACATCGATGTGTTTGTCATTGTTAATATACATCATGCCTTCGCCGTCCTGGCGATTCACATGTGCCAGGTCAAACGGGGTCATGACGTACACTTCCGAATTTCCGGCCTTTAACTGGACATAGCCGAAACTGTATTCTTCAAGCATCGTATTGCTGCCACAGCCGGCTAACAATACGGCAGCTGAGACCATGGCCGCAGCTGCAAGTCCTTTCAATCCCTTCATACAATCACCTATTTATGCTTTCTACAGACTAGGTTCATTATAGCATAAAAGCCTTATAGCGTCATCTAAAAAAAGCAGGAATTGGAAATACTTTAGCTATCCGCCCAAACAGCCAAAAAGAATGAACGGCCTCCATTGACGATTTTCTTTACCTTCCGTATACTTATAAACAACTTATACTGTGTTTCTTCGTGAAATACGGCCTTTTTCCGGACGGTGCCGCCAGACACTGCGGCTTCGTCCCGTTCAGATATTGTGAAATTTAGAACGTAAGGAGGCTGCTATGGAAGCCATTGCCGTCATCGCCGAATTCAATCCCTTTCACACCGGCCACGCCTACTTGCTGTCGGAAATCCGCCGCCAAAGTCCGCCCGATACGGCCGTCATCGTCATCCTGAGCGGCGCCTTCGTCCAGCGCGGCGAACCGGCACTCTTCGACAAGTGGCACCGCGCCCGTTGGGCCGTCCGCAGCGGAGCCGATGCCGTCTTTGAACTGCCTGCCGTCTATGCCCTCTCGAGTGCTAAAGGATTTGCCTCAGGCGGCGTCCGTCTAGCCTATCGCCTTGGCTGTACCTCCCTTGCCTGCGGCGTCGAAGAGGGGACGGCTGCCGACTTTCTCCGCCTGGGAAAAACCGCCTTGAGCCGCTCGTACGATGAATCGACAAAGACGGCCACGGCCGGTCGTAATCAGACAGACGACCTGGCAAAGGCCCTGCCGGAACTGGCCGGCCTTTTGGATCAGCCCAATGCCCTCTTGGCTCTTGAATATGCAAAAGCGATCCTCGCCCTGCCGTCTCCCCTTGCGATGCAAACCGTCCCTCGCCGCGGAAGCCATGATGAAAGCGGCTTCGACCAGCCTTTCACCAGTGCCTCGGCCCTCCGTCGGGAACTGAAAAAGGGATTCACACCCCGCGTCGCAGCCTATCTGCCTCCGGCCAGCCGAAGCGATATCGAAGCCCTATTGAGAGCCGGTTCCTTCACGGACTACGACCGCTACGGCGATTTCGTCAGCCTTGAAGGGCGCCTCTTGACACCGGAGCAGCTTCACCGCCTGCCGGCCTTTACCGAAGGCCTTGAAAACCGTTGGCACCGGGCCTTCTCTACCCTTTCGACGTATGAAGAAGCCCTGGCCGCCGTCAAGACCAAGCGCTATGCATTCAGCCGCCTGTGCCGCATGGGCGCCTATACGGTCCTGCAGCCGTCACAAGATTTCTTCAATGAATCCTACCGTGAAGGGCCTCAATACGGCCGCATCCTTGCCTTCAACGAGCGCGGCGCCGCCTTCTTGAAAGAAGCAAAAGGAACCTTCCCCATCATAACCAAACCGGCGCAGGCAAAAAAAATCCTGTCCCCTCTAGGACAGGCACAGCTTACCCTTGATATCCGGGCCAACGACATTCAAGCGCTCTGCTTCCGCAGCGCTTCTTGCCGCCAAGGACGAAGGGACTATTATACCTCGCCCTGCTATCTTTCCCAAGCGGACGGCGAAGGGTGACACCCGGTTATTTTTATCCGCATATTTGTTTTACAGCCCAAAATCTGTTATCATAAGTACTGTATTTTTTATTTTTTCATAACCTATTTCATCGATTCTGCCCATAATCGGTAAAATATGAAGGGGGCTTATTTGTGGCTGTAAATCTTAATATTTATCAAACATTAGCCGCAGCGATTGTCGTTTACTATACCGGCGTATTCTTGCGTGCCAAATTCGACGTCCTGCGCAAGTACTGTATCCCCGCTCCGGTCGTCGGAGGCATCTTATTCGCTATCATCAACTGCATTCTCTATACTCAGGGTCTTTGGCAGTACGAGCAGGATACGATTATGCAAAACATCTGTATGATGCTCTTTTTCACCAGTGTCGGCTACACGGCCAGCATCAGCCTCATCAAACGAGGCGGCATCATGGTCTTTAAAATGGCCATCGTCACGACGATTCTCATCACCTTCCAGAATATCATCGGGGTGAGCCTCGCGACGGTCTTCGACCTCAGTCCTCTCATGGGACTGGCAACGGGCTCGGTTCCCATGGTCGGCGGTCACGGCACGGCAGCGGCCTTCGGTCCTTTGTTGGAAGACATCGGCCTTGACAGCGGCGTCACCATTTCCGTCGCCGCAGCTACCTTCGGTCTCGTCGCCGGCGGTGTCATCGGCGGCCCGATTGGGGAAGGACTGATCCATAAACACCATCTGGTCAGCTCGGCTGAATCAGAACGGTTTGATCCTTCGGCCAACGCCGACGCCGTATCGCGGTTAAAAGCCGTAGCCGGCGATAAGGAACGGGCCGAAAACGCCATCAAGATTGAAAACAAAATCGGCCAGACCATCGACAACTACCGCTTCATGAACGCCATGGCCCACCTCTTTCTGGCCATGGGTCTCGGAACGATTGTCAGCGGTTTCTTCAGCAGCATCGGCCTCGTCTTCCCGGGCTATATCGGCTCGATGATCGTCGCTGCCGTCATCCGCAACATCGCCGACTTCACGCACAGCTTTAAAGTCTACCAGCATGAAAGTGAAGTCCTGGGCAATCTGAGCCTGACGGTCTTTTTGACCTGCGTCCTCATGAGCCTCAAGCTCTGGCAGCTGGCGGATCTTGCCGTACCTTTAGTCGTCATGCTCCTCAGCCAGGCCCTGTTCATGGCTCTTTTCGCCTACTTCATCGTCTTCCGCATCATGGGCCGCGATTACGAAGCTGCCGTCATGACCAGCGGCGTCTGCGGCTTCGGCTTAGGGGCTACGCCCAACGCCATCGCCAATATGACGGCCATGACGGAAATCTTCGGCCCGGCACCGACGGCCTTCTTCGTCATTCCCCTCATCGGGTCCTTAATCATCGACCCGGTCAATGCCACGATCATTACGGTATTTATCAATATTCTCCACTAATCGTCCCGGCTTTTATTTCGCCAATATCGAGCTTCATCACGATTCAACTCTACGCCATCGCCTGTTTCCAGGGCGGTGGCGTAATTTTTCATGCCCTCTTTATAGCCTGACGCTGCAGACTGGGCAAACCAGTAGGCCGCCTGAATGCTGTCACGGGCGACGCCGTGGCCGTCACGGTAAAGGACGCCCAAGTTATTCTGCGCCGGCCCGTCGCCGGCCATGGCCGCTTCATAGTACCAGTGCGCAGCCAGTTCCCAGTCTTGAGGAACGCCATATCCTTTTTCATAGAGATAGCCGAGATTGTTTCCGGCAATGACATTTCCCTGCTCTGCCGCCTTGGCATACCAATAGGCGGCTTTTTCATAATCCGGCTCCCCGGTGTAGCCGAACTGATACATGATGGCCGTATTGCACTGACCGTCGCCGTCGTCGTGATTGGCAGCCCGCCGGTACCAATATAAGGCCCTTTCGTAATCTTGCGGCAAGTCGTCCCCTATTTCATAAAGGTGGCCTAAATTATTCTCAGCTGCTCCATAACCCCGGCTGGCTGCCGCACCGTACCAAAGGACAGCCTGTTCGATATCGCGCTCCGTGCCTAACCCATACTCATACTGGTAGCCCAAGTTATACTGACCGGCAGCATAACCGCCCTTGGCCGAACGGCTGTACCAGTAAAAAGCCTTCTTATATAAATCATCTTTATCTTCTATATCGGCGTCAAAAGCGTCAAAGAAATAATCGTCTCCCATGGCACATTGAGCCGCTGCATCGCCGCTAAAGGCCAGTCGTTCTGTTTCGTCCATCGTCGGACTCCTTTCATCTGTCTCCCATGACGGAAGACAATCTTTATACTGCCTCGATTGTAGGGGAAAGGATGAGGACTGTCAACAAAGTCTTTTCCAAAAGATTTAAAATTTTCCTTTTTGACATATTGACTTTTTGACTTTTATAGCTATAATGATACTAGAAGCTAGCGAAAAGCTCCTATTCCTGAATACAATCGCCATAATAAGGAGGTCTTACTTATGGGAAACGAAAAATATACACAGAAAGTCATGGAAGCCTTCCAGTCTGCCCAGCAGATTGCCGCCCTCCATTACAACCAAGAAATCTCCTCGGTCCACATGCTCATGGGCCTGCTCAAAGAGCCTGAAGGCCTGCTGAGCACCATCCTTACGGAATGTCAGACCGACGTCCCCATGCTCCAGGCACGTCTGGAACAATTGCTGAAGAAAATCCCTTCCGTCCAAGGTTCGAGCCAGATGTCGATGTCGACGGAAATGGTCCGGGTCATCGGCAAAGCCCAGCAATTAGCCGACTCCATGCACGATGACTACATCAGCACAGAACACCTGCTCCTCGGCATCGTCAGCGAAAGCAGCAGCGACGTCCAGGAACTGTGCCGTGAATTCGGCCTGCACCAGGACAAGATTATGAGTACCATCAAGGCCAACCGCAAGGCCAACGTCAATACCGACAACCCCGAAGGCAACTACAAGGCATTGGAAAAATACGGCCGCGACCTGACGGCAGCTGCCCGCCAGAATAAGCTCGACCCCGTCATCGGCCGTGACGACGAAATCCGCCGGACCATCGAAATCTTGTCGCGTCGCCGCAAGAACAACCCGGTACTCATCGGGGAACCGGGCGTCGGCAAAACGGCCATCGTCGAAGGATTGGCCCGCCGCATCGTCAGCGGAGACATTCCCGAATCCTTAAAGAACAAGACCCTCTACTCCCTCGACATGGGTTCCCTCATTGCCGGAGCCAAATACCGCGGTGAATTCGAAGAACGGTTGAAATCGGTCCTCAATGAAATCGCCAAATCAGACGGTCAGATTCTCCTCTTCATCGATGAAATCCACACCGTCGTCGGCGCCGGCGCGTCCGAAGACTCCATGGACGCCGGCAATATCCTGAAACCGATGCTGGCCCGCGGCGACCTGCGCTGCATCGGGGCTACGACCCTCAACGAATACCAGAAATACATCGAAAAGGACGCTGCCCTCGAACGGCGTTTCCAGCCGGTCATGGTCGACCAGCCGTCCGTCGAAGATACGATCACCATTCTCCGCGGCCTGAAAGAACGCTATGAAGTCCATCACGGCGTCCGCATCCGCGATAAGGCCCTGGTTGCAGCTGCCGTCCTTTCGGACCGCTACATCTCGGACCGCTTCCTGCCCGACAAGGCCATCGACCTCGTCGACGAAGCCGCTGCCAAACTGCGCACGGAAATCGAATCCATGCCGACGCCGATCGACGAATTGAGCCACAAGATCATGCAGCTCGAAATCGAAGAACAGTCCCTGACCAAGGAAACGGACGACGCATCCAAAGAACGGCTGGCTAAGATCACGGCCATGAAGCAGGAATTGAAAGAAAAAGAAAAACAGCTTAAATCCCAATGGGATACGGAAAAACAGTCCATCCTGCACACACAGGAACTGAAAAAAGAAATCGACGCCGTCAAGGGCGAAATGGCTCAGGCCGAACGCAACTACGACTTGGCGAAAGCATCCGAACTGAAGTACGGTAAACTGCCGGAATTGGAAAAACAACTGGCGGAACAGGAAGCTCACCTGGCACAGAAACAGGATTCGCAGCTCCTGAAAGAAGAAGTCGGCGAAGAAGACATCGCCCAGGTCGTCAGCCGCTGGACGGGGATTCCCGTCACTAAGATGATGACCGGCGAACGGGAAAAACTGCTCCACCTCGACGAAACCCTCCATGAACGAGTCGTCGGCCAGGACGAAGCCGTCCGCGTCGTCAGTGACGCCATCATCCGCGCCCGTGCCGGCATTAAAGACCCGAACCGTCCCATCGGTTCCTTCATCTTCCTGGGCCCGACCGGTGTCGGCAAGACCGAACTTGCCAAGACCTTAGCGGAATCCCTCTTCGATGACGAACGGAACATCATCCGCATCGACATGTCGGAATACATGGAAAAACATACCGTATCGCGCCTGATTGGGGCGCCTCCGGGATACGTCGGCTATGACGAAGGCGGTCAGCTCACCGAAGCCGTTCGCCGCCGTCCCTACAGCGTCATCCTCCTCGATGAAATCGAAAAGGCCCATCCCGACATCTTCAACGTCCTCCTGCAAATCCTCGATGACGGCCGCCTGACCGACGGCAAGGGCCGGGTCGTCAACTTCAAGAACACGATCATCATCATGACCAGTAACCTCGGTTCTCATGAAATTTTGGAAACGCCGGATTACGAACAGGCCAACCAGAAGGTCCGTGACCTCCTCAAACAGTACTTCCGTCCGGAATTCCTCAACCGAGTCGACGACATCGTCGTCTTCAAGGCCCTGCAGAAAGACCAGGTACAGAGTATTGCAGCCATCCTCTTGGAACGCCTCGGTCAGCGTCTGGAAAAACAGATCAAGATCAAACTCACTTGGACTGATGAAGCCCTGCAGGAATTGGCCGACAAAGGATTCGATCCTCAGTTCGGTGCCCGTCCTCTGCGCCGCTTGATCACCCATACCGTCGAAACGTCCTTGAGCCGCAGCATCATCGCCGGCACCATCCGCGAAGGCGATACGGTCAGCATCGGCTTTGACGGAACGGATTTTACCTTCACGCCCATTCGTGAGCACAAAGCATAACTAAAACGAGCCTCATGGGGTTTTAACATATCCCATGGGGCCCTTTTTAGTTTACAAGTTCCCAAAAACAGTATATAATTAATTGTAACTAAGTAACGGGTGGAGATTTATGAATAATACATTAGGAAATCATGTACTGATCGATTTTTATAACTGCAAAGCTTCTTTCACCGAAGCCGAAGACTTGCAGCCCTTGGTAGAACGCGCATTCCATTTGGTCGGCGCACCTGCTGAGGGCATTACCTTCTTCCATATTGATGACGAACTGACGTGCATGGCGGTATCGGGCAACGCCCATATCAGCATCCATGCCTATCCTCTCCTCTCCTACGTGGCAGTAGATATCTACAGTTTTAACATCGACCTTAAGACGAGCCAAATCATGAACGCATTAAAAGTAAACCTCCGTTCCGACCGCATCAAGGCGACGAGTATCCGCCGCGGTGATTTCGGCTCAATCCGCGACATGCGCCCGAAGCGCAAGTCCAAGATTACGACAGCACGGCGTATGAAAAATACAGGCGCGCGCATCAAAAAAACGAGTGCCAAAATGTTCAATATCCTTCGTCATCCAAAAAAAGTACGCCAGTCGAATCGGACGACGAACGAATAGTATGGTTGCAGATGAAAGGGTTTGTTTGTCATGTATATGGTATCGTTAAATCAAGCAGCGGGCATTGCCCGTGAAGAAATGACGTCTCTTGACGGCATTACGGCAGAGTTGCTTAACTTCATACAGCTAAAAAGTCAGCGCTTATATATGCACTCCCTGCAAGTTGCCAACTACAGCGTCAGTATCGCTGCCAAACTCATGCTTCCCAAGAGCGAAATCGAACAGATAAAATACGCTGCTCTCCTTCATGACGTTGGTCTTTTGGTCGTATCTAATACACTTTTAGTCAAGATACCCTATCTGAACCGCTCCGAAATGGCACAGTATAAGCGCCATGCAGCGTCCGGCGGCAACATGCTGGAAAACATTCCCTGCTGCCAGGACATCGTCCCTTACATCCGCTATCACCATGAACACTGGGATGGTTCGGGCTTTCCCAAACACCTGCGCGGAGCCAACATCCCCTTAGGGGCGCGGATCATTGCCGTAGCTGACTACTACGATATGATCATCAATCCGTCGACTGAATTTTGGGCGAAAACAAAAAAACAGGCCGTCCGCGAACTCTTCAGTTCATCGGGCCTACTCTTTGATCCGGAAGTGGTCAAGGCCTTCATTGAAATCTTAGGCTGATACAAAGGTATATGCAAGCGCCGCCGGCGACAGACTCCTGTCATACCGGCGGCGCTTTTTATCGTCCTGCACCTTGATGTAAAAGGAACATACCTCATTCTCCACGAGTAAAACGCCGACAAAAGCAACGATCTGCCCGTGTTCTATCATTCAATATATGATATAATTAAATGTAATTATACGGCTTATTCACGGCTAATTTTGCTAAAGGATGTGATGATATTGAACCTGGCCCCCCAGCGTGCGGACCGTGCAGCTCACCTGACAATCTTACTCCTTACCTGGCTTTATGTTTTCATCAATATGGTGACCCTCGATTATCAAATCGCTTCCATCGTAGGTGTCGTCATCTTATTCATCACCTTTACCTGGCGGCGCATCATGTACATCGTCATCACGGCAGCCATTACGGTACTCCTCATCAGTATCTTCCCCTTTTTAGCACCCATCGCCTTCATTATCATGGCGGTCATCTTCTTCCTGCGCCTGAAATACATTATATCCCATTGGCGGGCCGTTCTGGCCGGATTCTACATGTACGGCATCGGCTTCTACTTTGCCGTTCTTCGAAATACGACCGTCGAAACGATTCCGGCCCTCCTCACGGGCTTCGTCGCTGCCGTCGGTTTCCACCTCATCCTGATTTGGCTTTACAATCATCATTACACCCTCGAACGGGCTCTTCCCATCATGGGCGTCGCCCCACTGCTCATCATCCTCCTCTGCCTGCCCTTCATCAAGGCTTTTGGAGGCTTTGACGCCATCGCCGATGCTGCCGACACAGCCGTCGATACGGCCCATCACGGCGGCGACATCCACGGCGGTTCCGATGCCGTCACGCCGGCCCCGGGCACTCACTATACCCACGACTATTACCGCACCGGACCGGACGGCACGATGCAGCACGTTAGAGGCTACGAAGCCACCAATCCCGACGGCATCGTCACCAACAACTACTCCTATCATGGCCAATCCGTCCCCCATGCCGGCCATTATTCCGGCAGCCATGGCCCAGTTCCTTCCGGAGAGGCCCCGACGACGCCGACGGATCCCATTGCCGACAGCACTATCGTCGCCGATCCCGGACCGAAACGGACCAAGGACGAAGAAGATTGATACCGAGAGAACAAAAACAATAACTCCCTAATGCGAAAAAGCCTGATTTCTTGTTACGAGAAGTCAGGCTTTTCAGCATGTAACCAGCCGTCTGCGTCACAAAACGTAAACGGCTGTGCTATGATTTTCTTCAATTAATATGATATTCCTCATACAGTTTTTCTCTGGCTTTTTCATCGTCGATAGCCAATTCCAGATCCTGCAGACGGCCATCGGCTTTCAGCAGCTTTAACAATGTCGTTAGCCGGTTTTCACCTTCCTGACGTTCTTCAAGGCTCCATTTTTCAAGTTCTGCGCACATAACCGCCACCTCCTCCGGGTTGTTTTTGTAACGATGGACCGTTTCTTTCAGCGGCTGTGTTATAGCAGGCTTTAACTAATATGATATTCCTGATACAGTTTTTCTCTGGCCTTTTCATCGTCGATGGCCAATTCCAGATCCTGCAGACGGCCATCGGCTTTCAGCATCTTCAATAACGTCGTGAGCCTGCTTTCGCCTTCTTGACGTCCTTCCTGACGTTCTTCAAGGCTCCATCTTTCAAGTTCTGCGCACATAACCGCCACCTCCTCCGGGTTGTTTTTGTAACGATGGACCGTTTCTTTCAAGGGTTCCAACATCATGTCTTCTACGTTCTCACTGCGAAAATCGTTCATCAATTTGCCGATATCATCATTCCCCTTATAAGCTCCATTGACGTAGATGATGTGACTGCCGTCTTCAAAGGGACGGTTCAATTCTTCGATGATACGGTTGACATGGTAGCGGGCCAAGCCATACTGCCAGACATCGTTTTCGGTAATAAAGATGACGTAGCTTTCCGGCAGTTTTTCATAATCGCTGCCTTTTCTCAGGCTGTTTAGGTCCAGCAGACTGCTGTTGAAACGGGCTCGCTTCGTTCCCGCGCCCTTATCGGCACGCTGTACTTCGATATCGTATTCCGTTCCCGTCGAATCGGTGGCATGCACATCCATCCGTATCCCATGGCCGGAAAGGTTGGGAATCGTATCTTCAATCTGCACCGTTTGTACCTGTAAATCCGGCTTTTCCATGATGATACGCAGAATACATTCAACAGCAGGGATGTTGTCTTTCAAACAACGCTTCATGAAATCGTCATCCATAAGCCGCCATCGCTTGATAATGTTTAATGCCCGCTGATGGCGTTTGGCGTTTTGCGCCGCGGTAATCGTTTCATTCGTAGGCATCTAAGCATCACCTTTCTTTTATGTCCATTATACAAAGTTTCCCGCCTTTCGACAACAGATACCGTCCAGTATGACCGCGACCGCCCTTTTCAGAAGGAAATACTTATGGTGAAATAGGTCAGCGGCGTATAGCACAGAACGAAGGATTGTCACCATAGCCCTAAAACACCTTGAAAGGAACAGACCGTCTAACACAGGTACCTGCTATATCACGCCTGAATCAGACGCATGGCAGCGAAAAACAGCCTATCCATGACGCCTCTCCCCATTCCTGCCGACGACGCATAATCCCCAGACACTTCAATCGTATGGAAAATTTTCTTTAATAGCCTATCTCCGGCAAGAACATACATTCCATTACGGATACATCGTCTCCATAAGATTTTCTTGCGCAAAAAAGGCCTGACTGCGGGGAATCAGGCCTTTCACTTACGGTACTATTATTTTAAATGATCTTTGAAGAACTGTTCAAATTTATCAAAGGGGATTTTCTGGGTATTATCGTACAAATCGGTGTGGTTGGCACCGGGAACGATATAGAGTTCCTTATCCTTGGAACCGATGGCGTTATAAGCATCTTCGCTGAAATAACGGGAATGGGCTTTTTCACCGGCCACAATCAGCGTCGGCGTACGCATTTCTTTGGCGTATTCCATGATGGGCATATTGATAAGGCCAAGGGGCATAATCGTCGCCCAGGAACCATTGGGATTGGAGTTTACCGAACGCGGATGATAGCCGCGGCTGGTCCGATAGAAATTAGCATATTCGGCGATAAACTTCGGCGTTTCCGACGTAATATCTTTTTCCGGATCCAGATTATTGGCCGGAGCTAAGTCGGTATAACCGTGTTTCGAGCTTTCCCAGCGGGCATTATTCAGCTGTTCCTTCATCTGGTACCGTGCGTCTGCACTCTGCGGGGCTACACGATCGTATTGCCCCTGGGGATCCATCGTAATTTCATAACCATTGGCCATGACCTGGGTCATATTATACATCGTGCTGGTAGCCACGGCTTTGACGCGGGTATCCTGGATGGCATCATTCAAAGCAAAACCGCCCCAGCCGCAAACGCCCAAGATACCGATCTTATCACGGTCTACCATATCCAAGGACCCCAGATAGTCGACAGCGGCGCTAAAATCTTCCGTGTTAATATCGGAAGAAGCCGTATTACGCGGATTGCCGGAGCTTTCCCCGGTGAAGGAAGGATCAAAAGCCATGGTCACAAAACCGCGTTCGGCCAAGGTCTGTGCATAGAGACCACTGACCTGTTCTTTTACGGCACCGAAAGGACCGCTTACGGCAATGGCGGCTAATTTTCCTTGGGCGTTTTTCGGCACATACAGATCCCCTACCAAGGTAAATCCATAACGGTTTTGAAAGGTTACTTTACGGTGATCCACCTTATCAGACTGGGGGAATATCTTATCCCATTTCTGTTCCAACCGAATCGTTTGCCCCGGTACAGATACGGTAGTTGCATTTTCAGGTAAGGCTGCCAAAGAAGTAGCCGTAATAGCAGCAGCCAACAGAGCTGCCATCGAAGTCGTTTGAATTACTTTTTTCAACATAGTATTGTCTCCTTTATCATCAAAAATTAGCTTCATGTATTATTCAAATAAGATTTCCTGACTCCATTATAAACGGAGGCCTTAAAGTATAACAAATACCTTTATCTTATATTTTGGTATATTTTTTAATTATATCCATTGTTTATGATACATCGATTCCAATCATTGGATTCATACGTCTCTTCCGGCACTGCCCCCAAAAAAGAACGGCCGCTGCCGCCAGGAACAGTAATCCGCCGTAAACGACGAATTTTTCGCCAAAAGAATCAATAAACATGCCGCTTACGGTCGTAGCAGCCATGGTTCCGATATTGACGGCTGTGAGGAAGAGGCCGTTAGCAAAATCAGGAGCCTCCGGCGCCGCATGGGAGAGCCAGAATTGGTTGATGTTGGCATTGATACCGGCCAGGACTCCCCAAAAAATCGTAAGGGCGGCCACCATCACACCGCTGTCCCCTCCCGTAAGAAGCAGGAGATACACAGCTCCCAGCAAGAAGGGAAATACTTTCACCGTCTGTTCGGCCCGGCTGGAAAGAAGGTGTCCGGCCGCCATGCTGCCAAAGATATTGCAAAGGCCATAGCCAAACAAGAGCAGACTGACAAGGTTCGGCGCCAGCCCGACTACACTTGCCAGATAGGCGGCCCAATAATTGAAAACACCAAAGACAGAGCCGTTTAGGAAAAGGATGGCAAAGATAGAGGCCCAAACCATGGGCTTTTTCAACACAGCCAATTGTTCGCCATAAGACAAACGCCCGACTGCCGGCATAGAAGGCACAAAGAAGGCCGTCGCCATCATGACGAAAAACGTCGTAAGGGCAAAGAAAGACATGGAAACGGACAGAGAAATATGTTCCGCCAGAAAATTACTGATTGGAACCCCGACGACCATGCCCGCCGACACTCCGATGTTTATTTTTGCCACCGCCTTCGGCGCCGCTTTCACACCGGCTACCTCCGCTGCCATCGTAAACGCCATGGAGCAGTAGACCGGATGGAAAAAGGCCGGAATGATCCGCACGGCCAAAAGCAGATTGAAATTCGAAGCAAAAACAGAAATGGTATTGCATATCGTAAAGAGTCCCAGCACCAACAGCATGACATACTTACGGTTGAACCGGGAGAAAACAAGGGGCATAACGGGACCGGAAAGGGCAACACCCAAGGCAAAGAGACTGATAAGCAGCCCGGCGTGAACGATGGTCACATCGTAACGCTGCGCAATATAGGGCAAAATCCCGATAAAGCCCATCTCCGTATTGAGGATGCCGAACACCCCTGTCATTAGAATAAAGATCAAAAGACGCTTGTTCACTTGCAAAGCATCACTCCTTTCTTGTTGATGGATTAAGGATATCACAGACCATCACAAATAACTAATACCTATAATATTTATCTGGTTATAATTGGATTACATACCTGATTCTGCTATAATAGTGGCAGAGGTGATGGAAATGGAATTTCGTGTCCTGAAATACTTTTTGGCAGTCGCCAGAACGGAAAATATCTCCCACGCCGCAGAAGCCATGCATGTGTCCCAACCGGCATTGTCCCGGCAGCTCATGGATTTAGAAGAAGAGCTCGGCGTGAAGCTCCTAGTCCGAGGCAATCGGAATACTACGCTGACAGAGGCCGGTTTCCTGCTCAAAAAACGAGCTGAAGAAATTGCCCAACTCGTCGATAAAACCGTAGATGAACTGTCCCACGCCCAGGAAGGCGTAAGCGGCAGCGTTCGTATCGGCTGCGGCGAAACGGCCGGCATGAGGGTCGTAGCCCGCGCAATCCAAGATTTGCGAAAAGAGTATCCCAACATCCACTATCAGTTTCAAAGCATGGACGGTATGGTCGTAAAAGAACAGCTAAAGAGAGGCACCTTGGATTTTGGCGTATTGATACAGCCTGAACCCCCACAGGATTATCCCCATATCGAGCTGGCCCACGAAGACATCTGGGGCGTCCTGATGCGAAAAGACAGCCCGCTAGCCGCACACACGACCATTCGGGCCGCTGACCTTGAGGGGCTCCCCTTAATCGCTTCCCGACAGGCCCTGACTGCCAGAGAACTTGGCGTATGGTTTGACAAGGATGAAAGCGAACTCAATATCATTGCCACGTACACCTTGATTTACAACGCCTCTCTCTTGGCCGAGGAAGGTGTCGGCTACGTATTGTGCCTTGATCGACTCGTCCACCTCCCGAAAGACGGAAAGCTCGTATTCCGGCCGTTAGAACCCCAAAACAGCTGCCGCATCTTCTTTATCTGGAAAAAGAATCAACTCTTTTCAGAGGCCGCCCGATTATTAAAAGAAAAAGTGATGGAATTGTCCGAAACATAGTCTGCCCTAAAAAGCCACTTCCATCAAGATATAAGTCCCCAACTACAATATCATCATTGCAGCCAAACAAAACCGACCTCCTAAAGTCAGACCAAAGATCTAACCTTAGGAGGTCGGTTAATTTATGCGAATATACGCCTCTCGATTGCCAATATTATTATAAATTTCTATTACGGTGCCCCGCTGGCCATGACCAAGCCGATTACCTCTGCTGCCCCGTTTCGCTTTAAGGCTTTGGCGCAGGCTTCAAGGGTCGCACCGGTGGTGAAGATGTCGTCTCAAAGGTGTCCGTATTTGATACAATACAACGATACCAAGGATTTTGAACACCCCGTGTGCATATTCCAGAAAGAGATAGGTAGAGCTCTCTCAAAAAAAAACTGACCAAATTAATTATAAAAATAAACCTCGTAAATTACAATGAAAATTAATTTTTTCTCTGAAAACCATCTACCGCTATCAGTCAACACTATCATAAAAAGCTAGCAGCCCATTCTTAAATCCAATTTTATGTTCAGCACTAGCATAAAAGCGTCAGTCATTCCTTTTGAACAACTGACGCTTTTATATTTCTTACTTATTATGCCCTATTTTTGAATATGGCTTCCGTAAACATCCCGGAACACATTTTGAGCTTTATCATCTTTATCATTTACTCGTACCCGTTCTACCTTATGCCGATCATTATCTTTCCCGGAAATGCGATCTACACGGAAACGGTCGATATTCTGGACTTTGATCAATTCAGGGCCAAATTCATCTACAGAACGTGTCATGTTACCATCTGAGGGTGCTCCATTTTGCAAAGCACGGTAAATGATGGCCGCGTATTCATAACGTGTCATCGCCCTGTCGCCTTTAAATTCCCCATCTGGATATCCTTTCAGGTAGCCTCGTTCCGCCAGACTCTTAACATACTCATAAGCCCAATGATTTTCCGGGACATCCGGGAAAGTCATAGCTCCGCTTGCAGTAGAAGCCAATTTGACAGGCTGGCCCGATTCATAATTTGCCAATTTTTTCGTCAATGTTTCAATCTGATTCTTCATAGCCAGCATATCTTTAGCCATGGAAACACGTGAACGAGAGATATGGCTCTTCTGTCCAAATTTCCAGCTAACACCAACATTCACCATGTTCTCTCCGCCGCTAAAGGAACCACCTACGCTGAACATGGTATCTTCGTTAGGACGATAGTATGCACCAATAGCAACGGCATTGGCATTCTTATAGTTGCCATATCCGGCAGCAAAATCCCACTTGTCGTCCGGATCAAAATCCAGCGGATGTAGCCCAGCCAGAGCCGCTGCCCCAGCACCAACACGATTAATCCGGTTACCCAGACGAGTGATCCGAGTTTCCGTACCATACAGCTGACTGCCGTTCACCGCATCAGTGCTGGTAGCGGAAACCTCTCCCTTGTGCAGGTGAGTGATCTTGGTGTCTCCCATGTCAATGCCCTGGTTATTCATGGTTACCGTATCCCCGGCCTTGATGGTATCGCCGTAGATGGTGTTCCCCTGAATGGTCACGGCCTTCACCGAGGTAAAGGAAGGAGTATCGCTCATCTTGACGGTGATCTGGCTGCCATCGACAGAGGTGGACACATTGTGTCCGTCCCCCTTCACAGAAACCGTATCTCCCAGCTGGGCGTTATAGGTAGTGCCGGAGTCAGCGGCAAAGTTCAGGCCCTTGGCAATATTATCCGCATTCTTCTGGATGTTTTTCTTGTTGATGGCAATGTTCTTGGTGTTTTCCTCCACCTCCACATTGGTGGCATGAAGCTGGCTGCCGTTTACCGCATCGGTGCTGGTGGCAGAAATTTCGCCGTCTGCCACATTTACCACTTTCTGGCCGTTGGCATTGAGGCCGCTCTTGGTCACGTAGGCGTTACCGCCTACGGTCAGACCTGTATTATTAATCACCGTATCCCCGGTGGTTACGCTGCTAAGGCTGATATCATCATTAAGATCATATTTTACCATCCCGTCAGCAGCCACGGAAGCCGAGGTATTCTTCCCATTGGTGAAGTCCAGGCCCTTTTTCAGGCTTACGGTTTTTTCATTCTTGCCGTTGGCCTTGTAAGTCAGGCTGGCATTTTCGGCTACTTTGGTGTAATCCACCGCCAAGTCGAAATTATTGGAACCGTTGGTATTGGAGCTCTTGGTCACCTTCACGGAGCCGTCATTAGAAGAGACGGTAGTGTTGGCGGCATTCACCGCTTCCTGCACCGTATGGTAGGTATTCCCGTTGACTTCCAGATTGGCTTCCACCTTGCCGGTGACGGCATTTACCGTAGAGCTTCCTCCCAGGGCATCCGCCACAGAACTGAGATCGGCATTCACCGTGTATACCTTCTGGCCGTTGGCTCCCGTAGCTTCATCTACCGTCACATTCTTTCCGGCCTTCACTTCCGTGGTAGCCGCTGCTTGGGCGCTCTTCAGCTGGCTTACATTCACCCCGTCGGTCAGGTTTACACCGGCTGCCACGTTGGTAATGGTCTTGCCGCCGGCATTGATGCCGGTCTTTGTGATAGAAGGACCGTTCTTAATAGTGAGACCGTTGTCGTTCATGGTAGTATCCCCGGCATTGACCGTGGTAGCATTGACAGTAGTAGCCGTCACGCTGTTAAGACCCTTCACATCCTTCGAGAGTTTCACGGTGATCTTGTTATTGGCTGCATCGGCCACTACGCCGATGTTGTTATCGCTCAGATTGCTGCCGTCGGCTCCGCCCAGGATGTACATAGCTTCATCAGAACCCCGATGAAGCACGTTCTGATCGGCAGCGGCGGTAGAGCCAAGTGTGGAATTATCCCCGGCAAAACGAAGGGGCCGGGTCCGCAGGTAGAGCTGACTTCCATTTACGGCATCGGTACTGGTCGAACTGACCAGACCAGCTGCCACGTTTTGCAGACGCCGTTCATGGCCTTTGCTACCGATGGTGACCACGCCATCCGCCTTCTTAGCCGCTACAGCATAAAGATCATTGTACTCCCCTGCACCGGCTGTTTCCGCAGTGGCTTCTGCTGTAGCGGCAGAACCCGTTCCCAAATATACGGAATTTCCCAGAGTCGCAGTTACATTAGAACCAAGAATTTGGATATTGGACAGTGGTTTTCCATCGGGATCATATTTCAACGCAGCCTCAACCGTATTATCATTCCCCAGAATAGTCACATCTTCAATGGGAAGCCCATTATCGCTCAGGGTTACTGTATTGTTTGTACCGGTAATATTAATTTTATCCAGTTTGGATGCATCCGCCGCGCTACTGGAATCCGTGATGCCCTGCACTGTATTGATATTTCCACTAACGGTGACATTAGTCACAGACTTTGCATCGTTTCGGGTAATTTTGTTCCCATTTCCAACAAGGCTGTTATCTTTCACCTTGTCGTCATCTTTTCCATTAATAATTGAGTTTTCCGTGCCGAAGACATTGGCATTCACTGCATTTGTTGCAGTGGATTCATTACCAATAACCGCCGCACTGCTGCCTTTCTCCACATTTGCCTTCGTCCCCATGGCGATGGAGTTAGTAGAAAGGGCATCCGTTGCCTCTGTGCCGATGGCAATAGAGTCTGTTCCTGAGGCAGTCGCTCTGTCACCGATAGCATTAGCCCCCTTGGCAATGCTCTTAGCTTCAGCTCCCATTGCTACACCTCGGATATCAGATGTCTCCGCAAGATATCCGATGGCAATAGATTCCTTGCTGCTGTTAGTAGCAGAACCAGCTTTTTGCTTAACCGCCGCTCTGGTACCGATGGCTAATGAATTATCGCCGGCAGACTGGGCACCGGCACCAATAGCGGTATTATACTGATAGCCAGTTTCCGCTTTCGTTTCACTGATAGATCCGTCTGTATTCTTGTAGCCCACGCCCATAGCGATACTGCCATTACTTTCAGCACTGACATTATTGCCTATAGCCACACTTCGCTCATTCGTAGCCTTAGCAATCACCCCCATTGCCAGAGAGTCACTACCCACGGCACCATCATTATTGAAATTATTCTTCGCCGTTCCTGTATCATCAGTCTTTACTGAATAGTAATGTACTTTAGCATCACTGACAGCCTGATCCATCTGCCCCTTGTTAACTGCATCGCCAGCATCTACCCCATCTTTCACATTTTTAATCTGTACTGCATTATTGTTATTATCTTTCAGACTGACATATTCATTATTCGTTCCCGAATACGTCACCGCATTGCCGCTGCTGCTGCCGGGATGGGCATTGGTAATCTGGGAGGACAGATCTGTCTGCAGTGCTTTCAGCTGTTTTACCGTTACTGCATCCTGATCAGCTGCCCCGTCAGCTACATTGACTATCCGACGAAGCCCATTGTCGCTCATTGAAGCACCATTTCCAACAGAAACAACCTGTGTGGCCATCGTACCTGTCAGATAAGCATTCCCGGAAGCCATTGCTGCTGTAGCCAGGGAACCCCCACCTAAAGCCACATTACCTGTGCCCCGAGCAATAGATTCTTCCCCGATGGCCATAGATTTATCTCCTTCTGCCAGAGAAGTAAAGCCTATAGCAGTGGCTCCATTGCCGGTAGCTTTAGAAACAGCACCTACTGCGGTACTCTGTGTCCTGGCCACCGTATTGGCCCCCAGCGCTGTTGCTTCAGTAATGGAAGTGGCTGCTTCATAATGATTGGCATGATACCCTAGGGATACGTCATATCCAGCCAGAGAATTTTGTGTAGAACCAGTGGTATTATCCCCCAGATAGGTACCGGCACCGGAACCGATAGCAATATTATAATTCCCCTTTACATGGCTACCGGCACCGAACCCCAGAGAAATATCTTCGGATCCATCGATATTCTGTCCAGCATTTTTCCCGATAACAACATGAGCACCATTGACATGGTTTTTGTCCCCAATCATGCCTTTACCGGCCTCTTCACCCATGACAACAGAATATTCTGCATCTGCTACTGCTTTATGTCCAATGGAAACGACATTATCCGCATTGGCTGTGGTACCGCTGCCCAGAGCAATAGCCTGATTACCCTTAGATTCCGAGCTCTTTCCGATAGCCACCGTTTCAACATATGATGATTTCGCTTCGGAACCGATAGCTACACTGTCCCTATACGTCGCCTCTGCACCGGAACCTACCGCGAGGGCATCTGAGGCCTGTGCTTTTGCCTGGTTCCCGATGGCCGTCGCACCTGCACTGCTACCGCTGACTCTGGCTCCATTACCAATAGCCGTACCGTTTTCCGAGACCGTCCGACTTCCTGTACCGATGGCAATGCCATTATTGGTAATAGGGTTGGCCGCCGTAGCGTCATTCATGACTACAGCGCCATCTCCTAGAGCGATGGCTGAATTACCTCGGGCATTCGCTCCATTACCAATGGAAATGCTATTCGCTCCGCCACCCGCAGCAACCAGCTGAGAACCGTCATCAGCAGTCATACCAGCCCTGGAACCAGTAATAGCCCCTCGCCCCAAGGCAATACCATTTTTACCTTCTTCAACCACTTCCGTATCAGCACCGATGGCAACAGAATTCTCCGCAGCTGCTTCTGCTCCTTTGTTATTGTCATTTTCTTTCGTTTCTGCGCCGATAGCAATGGCACCCACACCGCTGGCTTCTGCTTGCGTGCCCATGGCAACAGCCTTATCCTCGGAAGCCCTTGCATTTTTGCCCACAGCAATCGCATCTACCCCAGTAGCATAGGCATCATAACCGGTAGAATTGGCTCGGAAATATTTCATACCTGCCTTATCTTTATCCAGCCCTAGTACGGCATTGACTGCCTTCAGGTCAGAGATATCCTCTTTATTCGAATTGATGGCTGAAGCATTGATACCAATTTGTACCGTATTATCAGCTATATTCGCTTTATTGGTATTGATATCTACTGTATTAGTACCGATTTGTGCGGTGTTGGCTGCTATATTTGCCTTATTGATATTTAGTTCCGCAGTTGTCGCCAATCCATTAGTTGTTATAGTGATAGTTTGCGCTGTATCATCCTTAGTCACATTAATATTTGCGCTTCCAATCAAGGTGTCACCATCATTGATAGTCGCTGCATTAGCACCATAACTAGTCCCTAATAAAAGCAGTGACAATAAAATACTTTTAGTTAATACCCCCCCCCGAATTAATAAAAGTTCTCAGCAAAGAATTTCCGGACGCTTTCCCACCATTTTTTGCTAATTCAGAAACAACCTCGTAACGTCCCTTTACCCGGTTAAATATGACTTTATAAATTTTATTCATCATTCGTTTCCCCTTTCCAATAAAAAACGCCTTTATATGAAGAATTATCTCCTCTTCTTACATTTCTGTCAATATTTTATGCTAAACTTCGATTCATAAATCTAGCATCATTCTTTGTAATTCTTTCTAAGATCTGATTGCTAGCAAGTTAAAGTCTATATCTAAACCCAGGCCATATCGCTCCTATCCCAAATCTTCAATGTCTGCCAAAGATTCATCCATAACTTCATTTAGACCACTCTACAAACCCTAGTCATAAAAAAAACAAGCCCGATACACAGATTCTCCGTATACCAGGCTTGTTTGATTTCTTTTATCTCAGTAAAAGAAGCCTATACTATTTCCGAATATGTGAACCATATACATCTCTAAAATCGTTATTAACCTTATCATTCTTGTCATTGACACGTACCCTTTCGATCTTATGCCGGTCGTTATCCTTACCGGAAATACGGTCAACACGGAAACGTTCTACTTCTTGTACCTTGGCAAGTTCTGGTTTAAATTCTTCTACGGCTCGACTCATATCGGCATCATTAGGCGCTCCGTTCTGCAAAGCGCGATAAATAACCGTTGCGTATTCGTAACGAGTCATCGCACGATTCCCTTTAAATTCGCCATCCGGATACCCCTCCAAATACCCTTTGTCCGCCAAAGACTTCACATACGTGTAAGCCCAATGATCTTTCGGTACATCCGGGAAGGTAACGTCTTTAGTAGACATAGACACCTTACCGCTCATGAGTTTCTGAATCATTTCATCTTGCTTTGCTACAATCTGCTTTAATTCTAATACATCCTTAGCCAGGGCCACGCGGGAACGGCTCACATGGTTATGCTGTCCAAGCTTGAAGGTCACGCCGGCATTCACCATATTTTCACCACCGCCGAAGGAACCACCGACAGAGAACATGGTGTCTTCATTAGGACGGTAGAAGGCACCTACGGCTACCGCATGGGCATCTTTGTAATTGCCATATCCTGCGGCAAAGTCCCATTTATCATCCGGGTCAAAATCCTGGGGATGAAGAGCTGCCAGAGCGGCTGCCCCCGCACCAACTCGATCTACCCGGTCACCCAATTTCGTAAGACTGTTCCCTATATGAGTAACTCGAGTATCCAGATTGCTGATGTTATCTGCATTATTCTTCACCTGACTATCCAGGATAGTCAGATTTTGGGCTGCCGTATTATCTGCCTTCACATAGGAACCATCGTTCGTTACACGGGTTTCATGATATACAGTCCCACCCGTTACGATTCCGGTGTTTCCATTGGCCACCTGTCCATCTGCCTTTACATTGATTGTATAGGTAGAACTTCCATCCGTATTTGTGGTCTCATCAATATTAACATTTTCTCCGGCAGTTACTGTATTTCTTGTATCGGCGCTGCCGGCAATGGCAGATAAATCCACAGACCCCGTTACGGCATTCCCTGCTGTATCAGTCACATTCATGGAAAGTGTATTGCCGGAAAGGCTAAGCCCGTTAGCATTAGTTACCAACGTATCATTACCATCAGAAGCTCCGGCAACGGCTTTCTTCAACTGCGCCACATTGACAGCGTCGGTATCTGCCGTGCCCGCTGCTACACTGGTAATCTGACGGGTAATACCATTTCCCACATCACCTACAGATACTGCTGCCGATGTAGCCTTCCATGTGGAATTCGTTTCTGTCGAAGCAGCTCCTGTAGCCGGATCATATCCTGCGGCCCCCTTATCTACCGTAGCATTGGACTTGTAACCAAGAGCCACTCCGCCTTCTTTGCTGACTTTTGCATCATACCCGATTGAAGTCGTATTGGCCGCGGAACGGGTATCTGCACTGGAAAGGCCGCCGATGGCAATCGTATTATTGGCCGTCACGGTATGGTCATTTCCCATGATAATATTATTGGACGCATTAGTTACGGTATTTTTAAAGCCGGATACGGAATTTAATTTGGCAATATTACCGGCCGTACCCGTAACTTTATTATTAACACCAGTAATTTGTGTTTTCTGGGTATAATCGGCTTTGTTACCGCCACCAATAGCCATTGTAGAACCTCCACCATCAGATTCGCTTGTTGCTTCACGCAATATATTTGCTAAATCTTTAGCTGAAGTCGGCGTGGTCGAGAATAGCCCTCCTGGCAAACCGGATATGGAGGTATAGGAATTGGTAATTTCATTCCCGGCGCCAAAGATCAAAGATCCATTGGAGTTCTGAGTCCTGTTGGCAGTACCAACAATGCTATTTGCTATACCGGAATAATAGCCTGAACCTGCACTATCCATCGACTCTATACTGTTCAAAGCACCGGCAATGGTTGCGCCAAAGTTTTTTTGACCATTAGCCGATCGTCCACCATTGTATTCACCGGAAATAATGTTATAGACACCGGTAGTCGTGGTAAATGCTCCATTGCTAAAGCTATTCGCACCGACAGTAGTCGCATAGACATTCAAATTAGAAGTACGCGTAGCAGCGCTATCGACAGTGGTATCCCCAAGGTCCCCACTGTAATTATGGGAGCCGATCATTGTGCTGCCAGTTCGAGCAAAGGTGTTGTCACCAATAGCGATGCTGCCAACCACTTTCGTCGGATCAGCAGGAATACGAGCACTAGAAAACAAGCTCCCAGAAAAAGTAGTCTGCCCCAGTGCAAAAGTAGCTTCAGCGCCACCGGCCATATTTTCGATTTTGGCATTTTTGCCAATGGCAATACTACCACCTTGGCTGGCATAGTTATTAATATTGGCTCCATTACCTACCACAATGTCTCCAGTAGCTGCACTGGCACCATTAGAATAGCTGATGCTACTTCCCTTACCAATGGCTACGTTTTCCGCTTTCGGAGCATTACTGCTCGTGCCATAGGCTACGCCAGAACCAGTACCCACTGTCGTATCAGCTGCTCCTGCTACACTCATACTACCACATAACAGGACTACACAAAGAGCGAAAGCATTTCGTCTATAACTCCCATGGCTCCGATTATCTTTCGTACAACTTCTCGTCAACTCAGAGACAACTACATAACAGCGTTTTACTTTGCTCCAAATAACCCGATATACCCTATTCATTGTACTCTCCTTTTCCAATCATATGCTCTTTAAAATTCTAATCGATTATATTCTACCCCCCCCCCCCCGCGTTTTCGTCAACATTTCGTCTAATTGAAATAGGCTTATAAGCCAGGGGAAATCAGAATAGATTCTAAGGATTGGGAATATACATTTTCACTATAAATATAAAAAGACAAAACAGTAGTCACCATGTTCTCTGATAACTCCTGTTTTGTCTTTTCATATTTATACTATTTATTTCTGAATATAATCACCATAAACATCCCGGAACACATTTTGGACTTTATCATCTTTATCATTTATCCGTACACGTTCTACCTTATGCCGGTCATTATCCTTGCCAGAAATACGGTCCACACGGAACCGATCAGCAGATGCCACTTTTTCAACTTCAGGAGCAAATTCGCTCAAAGAACGTCCCATATCTGCATCTACAGGAGCCCCGTTTTGTAACGCACGATAGACAATAGCTGCATATTCATAACGAGTCATTGCTCGATCGCCTTTAAACTCACCATCTGTATATCCATTTAAATAGCCTCTATCGGCCAAACTCTTAACATACTGATAGGCCCAATGGTCTTTTGGAACGTCCGAGAAATTAACATTTCTCATAGGAGAAACTGTGCCAGCTTTCATCATGTTTTTCAATTCATCAAGTTCTTGGCGCATTTCCAAATTATCATTACGTAAGGCAATAATTTCTTTTGCCATAGATACCTTAGACCGGCTAACAGTACTCTTCTGTCCCAGTTTAAAAGTCACGCCGGCATTAACCATGTTTTCTCCACCACCGAAGCTCCCTCCGACAGAAAACATAGTATCTTCGTTAGGTCTATAGAAAGCTCCTACAGCTACAGCATGGGCATCTTTGTAGTTACCATAACCTGTTGCAAAGTCCCACTTATTATCGGGATCAAAATCTTGGGGATGAAGAGCTGATAAAGCTGCTGCACCAGCACCGACTCTGTTTATACGGGTATCCATTTTATCTAATCTGCCAGTTAAAGAGCCTCCCGGAAGCTGTATATCATTGAAATAGCCTACACCCGCATGAACATCTCCTTTAATATTTGCATCACCATCTACTTGGAGATTTTGTTGAATATGAGTATCACCAGCGATGGTTGTATTCCCACCAATATTGGTATTGCCGTCTACCTGGAGATCCTGTTTCAGGTGGGTGTCACCACCTACCGTTGTATTGCCGTCAATATTGGTATTGCCGTCTACCTGAAGATCCTGTTTCAGGTGGGTGTCACCGCCTACCGCTGCATTACCGTCAATATTGGTATTGCCGTCTACCTGGAGATCCTGTTTCAGGTGGGTGTCACCACCTACCGTTGTATTGCCGTCAATATTGGTATTGCCGTCTACCTGAAGATCCTGTTTCAGGTGGGTGTCACCGCCTACCGCTGCATTACCGTCAATATTGGTATTGCCGTCTACCTGAAGATCTTGTTTCAGGTGGGTATCACCGCCTACCGCTGCATTACCGTCAATATTGGTATTGCCGTCTACCTGAAGATCTTGTTTCAGGTGG